>MDTB01073526.1_pt1 | contig 27804 bp, 27 predicted proteins | sample 811161 | NCBI WGS metagenome assembly MDTB01 (sample SAMN05326650, study PRJNA326480) | marine metagenome | isolation source: seawater | place: Mediterranean Sea | collected 2009
GCGGTTACACACAGAAGGTCGTTGATGTTAGAGTCATTGAGAGTTCTAGATTCAGGAGACTGGGTAAAAATTAATCAAATTGGTAGTCAAATGATATTAAAAGGGCCAAAAGAATGTTGGCCGAGTTCCATTTATTCATCTTTAATTACCATACATTGGGAACTTATGATAGAAGCCATAAAAGACGACGGTACAAAAATGAAATGGGTAAGGCCGGTAATAATGAAATCAGAAAATAGTAATATAAATATTTCAAAACTACCAGTTAGGAGCGGAAGAATTGAAATGTCGGATTACTAGTTTTGCACTGGTATTATTGCTGAGATATTATTATCTGGAGTAACAATAACAGGTATTAAATTGTATTCCGAATCACGTTTACTGGGAATAAAACCTGCCCGTAAAATGGTTCTCTGAAGCTCTATTTCATTTGCCTGAGTTTTATCAGTACCAGATGCAGAGACAACGTTTTCTTCCATCATAGTTGAACCGGCATCATCCGCTCCAGCAAAAAAAGCCATTTGGGCTATTCCCAGTCCCATTGTAGGCCATGATGCTTGGATATGATCTATATTATCGAAAAATAATCTAGAAATCGCAACATGTCTCAAATATTCTTTGGGCCCTGTTTCTAACTCTAACCTATTATTTCCTTTATTTCTTTTTCCAAAAACATTATTCTCTAACTGAACTGGCCAAGATATGAAGGAAGTAAAACCAAGAAAACCATTTTTGATAGTTGAGTCTTGTAACTTTCTAATTTTGTCCATATGAGATATTCTATCACCGTTAGTTTCGCCAAATCCTATTACATTAGTTGCTGAAGTAACTAGCCCCAAAGATTGTGCTTCTTCCATTATTCTCAACCAATTTTCAGAGCCGCCTTTTTTTGGAGATATATCCAACCTAATATCATCAACTAATAATTCAGCACCTCCGCCAGGTAAACCATGTAATCCTACGTTTTTCATTTTTTCAAGTACTTCGAATGTAGATAAATTGCAAACTTCAGCTATTCCTTCAATTTCAATTGGAGAGAAACAATCTAACTCTATTGATGGATGGTTTTTTCTAAGACTTTTTATTAAATCAAGATACCAATTTAATTCTAAATCAGGATTAACACCTCCTTGCATTAAAATTCTTGATCCTCCTATTTGTTCCAATTCACTAATTCTAGTGCTAATTTCTTGGAATGTTTGAGTGTAAGTTTCGGAATGGCCAGGTGGCCTATAGAAAGAGCAAAATTGACAGTTGATAGTACAAATATTTGTATAATTAATATTCCTATCTACTAGATATGTTATTTTGTTTCCTGGCACTTGTTTTCTTCTACGAGATAATGCAGCATCCATCAAATCGTTTAAGTCTGATTCATCATAAAGAATATTAGCATCTTTAATTGTAAGTCTAGGAGGATTAGCAGAGATTTGTTCTTTAAGTATATTTTTCCAATTTGTCAGATTAATTCCCTCCTCTAATTATATTCTCTATTTCATCAACTTCTTTTGGACAGTTAGTTAAAATCACGGGACCATCATTTGTAATCAAAATATCATCTTCTACTCTAATGCCGATTCCAGCATATTTTGATGGAAAATTAATATCTGTGCGCCAATCAGCAAAATATAATCCGGGTTCAACAGTCAGGACCATACCTGCTTCTAATCTTCGTCCATGTTCTTCATTATTAGGAGAAATTATGCCAACATCATGTACATCTAGGCCCAAAGAATGACTAGTTCCATGCATGAAAAAGTTTCTGAATGGGCCATCATAATTATCCCCCAATGCTTCTTCTAGAGTGCATTCAAGTATTCCTAATTGTATCAATCCTTTTGCGATAACTTTGGAAGCAGCATAATGTGAAGATTTCCAATTATTTCCTACCTGGCATGCTTTAATACCTGCTAATTCAGCATCTAAAACTAGTTCGTAGATTTCTCGTTGTTCTTTGGAAAACTTACCATTTATTGGCCAAGTTCTAGTTATATCTGATGCATAACCATCTATTTCACATCCAGCGTCAATTAAGACCAAGTCACTATCATTTATCAAAGAATCATTAGATGTATAATGTAAAATTGTTCCATTAGACCCTCCTCCAACAATAGAGCCGTAACTGCATCTACTCTTATTAGAAATAAAGTGGCTTTCTATAATTGCCTGTATATCCCATTCTGCATCTCCTAATTTAGATTTTGACATTGCATTATAATGCGCTTGAGAAGCTATATCCGATGCTTTTTGCATTATTTCAATTTCTTTATTAGATTTAATAAGTCTTAATTCATCTAATATGTATGAAGGATCTCCTATACTTACTGGACCCTTTCCATTAGTATTTCTCTTTCTGGATTTATTCGTTAATGAATGATTAATTAAGTTATCCAGCTTAGAATTTAGACCTTGAATAATGAATACATTTTTTGATTCATTAACTAAATCCTGAATGGCATCAAAACTATTTGTAATTGAATAAGCATTATTAACGGGCAAATATTTCATAGCATTTTTAACACCTATTCTTCGACCTTCCCATATCTCTGCTAGATGGTCATTTGGTTGAACATAAATAGCGGTAGTCCAAGAGCCAGATAGGTTAGAGCTGACAAAAATTGCTTCAGGATATCTCCAGCCACATAAGTATAACATGTATGAATTTGCCCTGTATGGGAAATTTGTATCATTTGATCTTTTTGCATATGGATTACTGGGGATTATCACAATACTATTTTCAGGTAGTTGAGAATGTAATTTAGACTGACGCGCATGATATTCATCTACTTCAAAAGGCAGAGTTAATATGTCATCCACATTTATATCTGGAATACTCCCATTAATAGGTGTATTCATAAGAAATATATACAAAAATTACCATTTAGGAATTTTTTCTTCATTAACACTATATCTTTTATATAATCCATATGATACAAATAATAGAGAAAACAGTAAAAGGGCGAGTGCGAAATAAGTACTATTCCTTGATGAGTCTGATGTGATAATCACAGATATTTGTGAAATAATATTATCGTTATCTGAAACTTCAAGAGACAATGTAAACTCTTTCGATTCTACAGAATCTGGCCATGAAAAAGTTCTAACACAGCCTTCATAAAAAGGTACATTATTAACTTTCCAAATACAACTTAATGAGTTTATATCATTTTCTGTATCGGTCGACCCAGATGCATCTAATTCTAATTCCTCATCAGCAAGTAGTTCAATTGATTCACCATTAAATACTTCTAATTGATTGATAGATAATCTAGCTACGGGGGCCATATTAATTATAGAAAAAGATATCGAAGACGAATTACTAAGTCCACATTCATCAGTAATTGTTAGAATTAAAGTATAATTACCCGCATTAAGTTCGTTAATTAAAAAAGTTCTTTCATCACTTCCTGATGTAACATTTCTTACTTCCATGTGAAATTTATCGTCATTGATATTTGGAATTATCTGACTAAGAACCCATACAAAATTTAGATTTGCACGACCAAAGAATGGATCTGAAGAAATACTGCCATCAAATAAAATTGGGTCAAACCCTTCTAAAATAATTAAATTATTTTGGGCTTGTATTTCTGAAGATGGTGCATTATTATCTATCTTTACAAAAGAGCAATGCAATTTAGAATTTAGTTGTTCGGAATCAATTATAATATTAGACCATGTATATAATGAATAATAACCATCTTTAAGGTCGGATATATCTAGACTAGACTGGAATGTATTTGAATCTTGGTAAGGAGATATTAGTTTAATTGAATTAGTTAAAATTTGAGATATTTCAACATCACATGATGCTGCGTTTGAATTGGTTTGGAAAATATTCCAGTAGACATCGGGAAGATAACCATTCGGTGACCACGAACTTCCATAAATAGGAATATTTCCTGAGAATAAATTATTTTCGGACTGTTTAGATAGTATAAAGGCAGGATTGAATATTTGTTCAGTAGATGAATAAAAAATTGGTTTTATTATCGATTGAGGAATTTCAGATTCTAAAGTAACTGTTAGATAGCAGGTGCAATCAATTCCATAGGATGAAAAATCTAAGAATATTTCCCACTGATAGGTTGGATTCTGTAAACTTTCCGATAAAAAGTCAAGTGATAGTTCTCCAGTATCTATAATAACGTTTGAGGATTCAAGTTGCCATGTTATCATTATTGAAATTTCACTAGAAGTAGCGAAACCAGATACTATTGTAGAATTATCAACTTCTGAAGGAGAATTTGAGTTAAAGGAAATACTTTGATATAAACCGTCATCTTCCGCATTTACTTCATTTAATATTGGATTTGTTACATTCAGAAATAAGAAAATCATAAATAATCTTACATATTTCATGTTTTTGGGACGTAAGGCATATTTAATTAAACCAGTGTATTACTGATTACTTCATCTTTCAGAAATTTGCATGCGCCATGATAAGTCATCAAGCCATAATGAAAGTGAGTCCTTAGAGATAAATTCCTTAGAAGTTGCTGCTGATAATATGCAGTCACAGGCTGCAGATGCTAAAGTAACTGATTCTTGTAATTTAAGACCATTGCCCAGAGATATAGCCAAAGCGGCTGCAGCTGCATCATGGAGGCCAATTTGTTGTTCTGGTGAGCTTGCATTACAGGGAAAATATATATCTTCATCATTATTTGTGTAAAGAGTCATGCCTTCTATTCCACCAAGAACTAGTAGAGAACCCCAACCATAATTGTCGATGAGATATTGGGCGGTTGCTTTACTATCAACTAGGTCTAAACGACGTTGTAATAATTCTAAACCTCTTATCTCAAATAATACAATTGTAGCTCCTCTACTCTTCTCAAGTCCAGTTAATTTTGGATCTACAATAATCGGAATTTTTTTCATTTTAGCCTTTTCAATTAAATCTAATGCCCCTTCTGTAGAAATTACGCCTTTATCATAATCTGAAATAACTAAAACGTTGCTGTTATCTAAAGAATTCATTGCTTTTGAAACTAATTCAGAACTAATATCCCTAGATAAGGGAATTAAAGACCCTCTATCTGCCTGTAGAAGTATCTGACTATTTTTTAATAGACTCTCTCGGCTACCATAAAATCTTATTTTAGTAAGAGTTTTATGATCATCAATAACTAAAATATTAGAAACATCAACACCGGTTAAAGATAGTTTTGTTAAGATAGATTTACCTTCCAAATCATTACCTACACATGAAAAAAAATCTAATGACATTCCAAGAGAATTCAAACTTAAAGCTATGTGAGCAGCAGCACCTGGAGACTCCTCGGAATCTGTTATTTTTAGGACTGGAACTGGTGCCGTAGATGTTAGATTATTTGCAAATCCATGATGGTATCTATCTAACATAATATCTCCAATTAGCGTTACTCTGGATTTATTAGTTTTATTTAGTAAATTTCTTAATTTTTTTAGTGTTTTAGATTTCAAATCTTGCCCCGGGTCCATTTTAATCAATCAGCCGTGAGAGTCATTACGAATGATATTTGGGGGAACCAATGGTATGAAATCATGAACATATACCCGTAAACATGGAGTCGGATATGGGAGGATGGGAATATAAGGGCTCAGCTTCTAATAGATTGTGGCATAAATCCGCTTTGGGGAAAGTAATCTCTGAAGAAATCTTATACTTGACAGATGCAGAAGTTATTTTTTGTCATGAGCATAGAAATATTCAATTGCCATATGAAGAATGGATCACAGAATGCATAAAGAGAAATCCTTCGATTTTAGATGAATACACAATTCTGGAGTCTTTAAGAAAACCTGGTAACAAGATAATGATTACTGAAAATGCTGATTTGTATAATTTTAAGGAAGAATATAATACTTGGGGCCTAAGATGGCCTTCTGATATTCATCCTAGAGATGGAGAGCCAATTGCTGAAATAAGATGGTTTCACTCGTCAGAGAAATTAGATATAGAAGAGATTTTTTCTTGGGCATCCAATATAAGAGATAAGAATAGGATTGCTGAAATATTAATAATTGATAATGAATTATCTGTAGTTACTTACAGAATAGAAATAATTAATCCAAAAGGTAATTTGATTATTCCAACTTTGAAAGATTATATTGAAATAGAATCTATTGAAGAAAAAATTAAACTCAATAATGATAATATATTTATTCCAAATAATATCGAATGGAAACATGAAAATATAGGAATTCCCTACTCAAATGGAAGAATATTAGATGGCGACACAAAAAGAATGATATATAATATTACTAATCAAAAAGAACATGAGATGGATATTTCAGAAAGTATAATTTATGATTTACTAAAAAAAGGACTTCATCCAAGGCCAGGTTTCAAGTATGGATCTAAATGGAGATGTTATGAAACTGGTATTGAAGAAGATCACGCGCCATGGTTAGTTGTTCATCCTGATGATGGCCCTAAAAACTGGGAGGAAGCATGTTTAATCTCAAGACTTACAGCAGGAGTGAATAAAAAGTGGCTATTTCCAATAATGAAAGATAATTGGTTTTATGTGTCAATAACTAGACCACCAGCAGATTCAAGGTGGAATAATCCCATCAGAAGATGATTTATTTTTTATGGATTTATTCCCTATTAGAGATAATGCAGCTAAAATACAAATTATGAATATTCCGTTAGAAGGTTGTGAAATCCAAGGTAGGATACCTTTCCCTATAAAAGGAGATTCGCTTTGTAATATAATAGGAATTCTTTCTTCCATTGAATTAGAATCTGTAAGTATCAAATCTCCTTTAGCAATCATGCCTTGTTTCAGTAATCCATTTGGAGATACTGCAATAACTATGGGGTCACCAGGGCTAATATTTCCCTGAGTTATGGGTGTACAAATCCTACTTATAGCACCGGATAATGAAATTGTATATATTCTTGAACCGTTACCTATAAATTCAGGATGAAGAATTACTTCTGAATCTTCATCCCATGGAATGATTGTTTCTATGGTATCATTACTTATCTTGTGACCAACTTTAATCCAATCAAGATCAATATCTAATAGATTAGAATTTTTACATCCCATTTGGCCCCTTAAATGACCTTTGGATTGAGAAAATATGGATGAATTAATAATTTCAATAATATTCTTGCCTGGAATAATATCAATATATTTAGTGATATAATTTCCCTGTGAATTTAAATTTATATACAACTCACATTCTTCTTCTGCCTCTACTATTGCATAGGATTTATCATTAGGCAGTAATAGAATTGGAGTTCTTGGAGTAAGTATTTCTAAATTTTCAATGGGTTGGTTTACGAATGAAATGGTAGCTTCATTCCAAGAGCCATTCTCAGAGATATTTGCATTTATAATCGATGCCGCCCATGTTACTAATCGACCTCTATTATCTCTAATTTGGACGCCCTCGTTTCCAAAAGAATCTCCTAACGAAAATAAATCTCCAACCTCGCCAGAATTTCTTCCCCTAATCAATGCGTCATTACCATCGGCTTCTATGATTTTAACCCAAGCCACTTCTGGATCTATATTCACAAGGTTATTATCTAAATTACCATTATTCTTATCTTGATATTCTACTAAAATACCTGACCCAGGAAGTTCGGAATCGAAACCACCTGAGCGTAAGGAAATATGTATTTTCTCATTGGGTGCAATATCAATAGTAATTGAGTTTCCTCCTGAAGATAATGGGTAAATTGAAACCGAATTATCATTTGGTATAACATTGAAAGATCTTTGAGAACCAATTAATTCCAGAGTAGATGCACTAGGTAACGCAGGCACCATTCCATCACCATTCCAGTTACCACTTGCCATAATATCCCAATCTCCAAGACCGTTCCAATTAGAAGTAGGAGTATCACTGTGAACATCATATAAATCGACCGCTCCCATTTGATGCAGCATTTCATGCATTAAAGTTCCTAAACCTGAAGATAGTGAAACCAAAGTATAATGCTCAACTGACCACTTAGAAATTTCTATTGGTTCATCGAGTCCTGAAAAATGACTCCAAATAGATGACGATTGTCCATTAGATTCTTGTGCAGATCCAGAATGTAATATTAATAACCTGTCTAAAGTACCATCATTATTAAGATCCCATTTAGATAAATCGATATCATTTAATAGATATGGGACTGAACTATGAATTAAATCTTGGATTCCATTTTCAACACCTACATCCCTTCCATCCTGGGAATCTTGACCCCAAAATGAATCTGATTTTGGTGAATCCCAAGATTCTTCGATAATTGTAACGTTTAATGAAGAGTTTTTATTTAAAGATTTGATATATTTTTCAGCAGAGTAAGGGCCTTCAAATAATTTATTCAATTCATTGGAGTCAAATGGTTTATTTGGGAATGAAATCTTTAAAATTAGCCATTCTTCATTATCTTGTAAGTTTAATAAATCATGATTAGAATTATGTATATGATTTCTTTCTAATGCGTCATCGACGTAATTAGGGTTACTGTATGACAATAGGCCAACGATTAATAGTAAAAGAGCGAATACTACTCTAACCTTGCCCATATACGCACGAGACATTATTGGGATTTTAATTAGATGTAAAGATGCATCCTAAGAATAAGAATCCTCTAAGGAGTTAAGTTTCCAAGAAATATCATTAGAAAGTTCTGAATCAAGCCATTCTAAACCTTTTAAATTACAATTATGATTATTTAAGGAATTTTGAAAAAAACTTGGTATTGGCTTTCCATCACACCCTGTAATAATAAGTGATGAAATATCATAATTAACTACTAGATCTAATAAGGAATTTTGTTCTTGTGGATATAAGCACAGGGCTTTACATGTTGGAATAGCAATTCCTTTTTTTTCGAAATTTTCTGGCATTTTAGGACAGGCCCCTTCGCAATTACAATCAACTATTGCTATACGATTACATTCACCACTACTGGAAATAATATCATCTACATTGAAAGAACGTAAACCCAATGGTGATGAAGGTAAAGTTCTTGAAACTAGATCAGAAAGATAAATGATGAATAATGCGATGACTATACGAAGGCCCTCGAATTCATTCGGTAGAGAAAGGATGACCAGACTGCAAGAAACTGTGACTATTTTTAATTTCATAGTTGAATTTTTAATATCAAATACTCCAATTAGTCTAGATAATCCCAGAGAAATACTACTTAAAGAAAAAAGAATGAAAATCCATGAAAATCCTAGAGTTAGTTTGAAAATAGCAGATGCGTCATAATTTTTACCAACTCCTTCAACAGAGCTCAAAGTATCAAAAGATGAGAGAAAGTTAGGTAGAAAAAATATCCAGGTAATGATTAATATTAATGGGATTACAAACAATGTAAATATTAACAAAACTGTAAACCATATCTTTTCTTTAGGCAATAATCCAATGGTAGTAAATTTAAGAAGTGAATAGGAAATAGATGGCATTGTAGATATAATTGCCAATAAAAACATCATAGACCATTGTATTTCTATCCAATCATATGGCCCATAAATGGAGAGATTGAGAGACAAATCTGATAATGGAATACTATGTAACCATTTTGAAATTAAATCTTCTATAAAAAATGACCATATAATTGAAAAAAATATGAATAAAAGTATATTAATTTTTATTATTTTAATCAATTCATTCATGTGTTCTGTGAAGGGTGCGGGAATATCATTGGAAACAGAAATGACCATATCACAAAATATCCTTAACTTTAGGTTCTCTGCTAGCGGCTAATATAGTTCTGTAAACTCCATACGCAAACCATGCACTGATAAAAAAGAAGCACCCGATAATAAATACCGTTAGATCTGTCACTTCTGCATCGGGACCAACAATGGAAGGAGGAGGAAACTGTATTACTGCATCATTTATTGTCCATCTGTAAGCCATGATAAATGTAATTATTGAACCAAGTGACCTACGAATTGCTTGGGGAATGGCTAATTCCCTAGCTAAGTATTCAGGGCCTTCATCGTAGCGTCTTTCTAAGATTTCTCTCTGAAAAGCACCCCCTACAATTAATGCAACAAGACTAGTCCAGAAAAATAAATTACCTTGTTTAAAAATTTCATGTGAAAGTTTGTTTTGGCGCTCTTGTTCTAATTGTTCTTCTGTTATTTCTAGAACAAAGAGAGAATCGTAATCTCCTACTGATATGGTTCTAGTTTGTAATGTTGAATCTGATTCAGTAGTAGTAATTGTTCCGGGTTCGTTTATTGAAAATGAGACCAGGTTCCAATAATCATTTTCATCAGGTATTCCAGCTCCATCCACTGAATTACCGGCTAGCCAGAAGTTAACTTGGCCAACATTTTCTGATGGTGCGGTCCACTTGAAGTCCCAAACTCCATCTGAATCAGTTTCTGAATGAGATATATCATCTGGTCTATCTTCGGCCTGTCTTATATCCTGATCATCGTTCCATGAAAATATCCCTACTGCATCCGAAGATAATAAAAATCCTGCTTTCACATTACCATCTCCTCCAGATAATGTTAGGGAATCTGCAACTCTTACGGTCAAATTATAAGTCTCTGATAAGTCATACATTATTGGGACACCAGTTATCATTACTACTACTCTTGGGGATGATGCCCCGTTATTATGACAATTACAACCATATTTGACTGTTAATTCTTCGTCTGAATTTAATGCAGAGGGGCCGCCACTTAAACCATATACTGGTATAATTAGTAATCCCATTACGAGTAAAATAATACCAAAACGAGGAATGGTCTTATTCATTGGCATCACCTATTATTATATTCGGAGGAGTAAGTCTCATAACTATTACCCGTAAGTCCTCTCCTAAATACCTAAAATCTATATTTCCTTGATTGCTGAGTTTAAACTATTCATCATAACCTTTCCATCTCCAAATAACATCATTGTTTTATCTTCATAAAATAAATCATTATCCACTCCTGCATATCCTACAGATAAACTTCTTTTTATTATTACAACTGATCTTGCTTTATCTGCATCTATTATAGGCATACCCGCCAAAGGCCCTTCACCACTTCTTGCTGCGGGATTACATGTATCATTAGCACCAATAATTACTGCCATATCACATTCTGAAAATTCTTGATTTATTTCCTCCATTTCTATCAATTGTTCATATGGGACATTAGCCTCTGCAAGTAATACATTCATGTGACCTGGCATTCTTCCAGCCACAGGATGTATAGCAAATTTTACCTCGGTATCAAATTTTTCTTTTAGTAAATCTGCAAATTCTTTAACTTGATGTTGACATTGACTAACTGCCATACCGTAACCAGGGATAATGATGACTTTCTGTGCGCCATCTATCATCATAGCTACTTCTTCAGAGTCAGCACCAACTTTTGTCCTAGTAAGTACCTCCTTTTCTGAACTACCAAATGATTTGAAAAGTACATCAATTAAAGATCTATTCATAGCTCTGCACATTATGAAAGTAAGAATAAGCCCTGATGCGCCTACGAGTGAACCAGCCACTATCAATACACTATTTGATATAATGAATCCAGTAAATGCAGCCGCTATACCTGAAAGAGAGTTTAGTAGAGATACAACAACTGGCATATCTGCACCTCCAATTGGAAGTACCAATAATAATCCCAAAATACAAGATATTATGATAATTGCCCAGAGAAATGTTGCATTTGTGGGGTCATTTAGTGAAAGATAAATGAATACTATGATACTTAAAAAGAAAACAATTTTTATAGAATTTAGCCAACTAGGGCCCCATGTTGGAGTTCTGAACCATTTACCAAATACAGTAACTCCCCCTTTGAGTTTATACATTGCTAGTATGGAACCAGTCAGTGTCATCCAACCCACAAGAGCAGAAAGTCCCGCTGCAATATATATCACAGTCAAATCCAAACCTGTAGGGATATTATTGGATTCGTATATATATCTCCAACTTTCAGATAAAGCAACTAAAGCAGAAGCAGCACCTCCAAAACCATTGAATAATGCCACTAGCTCAGGCATTCCGGTCATTTCTACTCTTATTGCCATTATATAGCCAATTATTGAACCAATCAATAATCCAGAAATTATCAATTCCCAACCGATTATTCCTTCACCAACAAGATTCATTTCTAAAATGGTGGTAATAATTGCAACTGCCATTCCAGAAGCCCCGAGTAGATTGCCACGAGGTGCAGTTTTGGGATGACCTAGATTTTTGAGACCAAAGATGAATAAAGATGCAGATATAAGATAACCAAGTGAAATCCAATCTTCGAACATATTAATTCCCCTTCTTTTTACCTGCAATCATATTTAGCATTCTATTTGTAACTGCAAATCCACCAATAACATTTATCATCGCTAGAACAATAGCAATAAAGGCTAAAATTCCAGAGGTATTTGTATCCAATCCATTAAATATTACATTAGCGCCTATTAGTGCTCCTACAACGCTAATTCCAGAAATAGCATTTGCGCCACTCATGAGAGGAGTATGCAACATTGCAGGGACTTTAGTGATTAATTCAAAGCCAAGGAAAATTGCCAAAACAAACAAGGTAATTGAACCAATTAATAATTCTGGAGTCATTAAAGTATTCCTCCTAGTCTAGATTGTTTAGAGTGCATATTACCATTTTGACAAATAAGAACCCCTCCCATGCCAGGAATATGAAATTCAGATTCTTCTGGGGCACCAACTAATATATCATCTTCTTCAGAAATAATTATTTCACCATCTTTGAAAATTGATGTTATGAAATTAGTAAGATTATTGGAATAAAGCATACTTGCTGTATTTGCAAGAGTACCAGGTAAGTTAGAAGTTCCAACGACTACAACTCCATTATCTGTTGTAATAATTTTTCCTGCTTGAGTTATTTCGCAATTACCTCCTACATCGGCATTCATATCTACTACTACTGCCCCAGATTTGAATTTAGATATAGCACTCTCAGGAATAGTAATAGGAGCAGGTCTGCCAAATATCCTTGCCGTGGTAATTATTATATCTGCATCTGAAGCAACATCGCATACTTTATCATTGACTTTTTGAATAAATTCTGGAGTAAGAGGTTTTGCATATCCAGATTCATCTTCAAAATCATCCATCCCATCTACTTCAATAAAACGCCCTCCAACAGACTCTATTTGCTCAGCTGCAGATTTACGAACATCTGACGCATAAACTACTGCCCCTAGTCTTTTTGCAGTTGCAATGGCTTGTAATCCCGCTACACCACTACCCATTATGACAATTTTTGCAGGCCTTATAGTTCCTGCAGAGGTAGTCATCATAGGTATTCCTCTAGAAACATGAGCGGCCCCAAGTAGGACCGCCTTATACCCAGATAAATTATCTTGACTGGAATTGACATCCATAGATTGTGCACGGGAAAGTCTACGAGGAATCATATCCATAGAAAATAATGTAATTTTATTATCTAATGATGAATTAACTTTCTCAGGATGTCTAAATGGATCGGCAATACATGCTAATACCAATCCATGTCTAAGCTCATCATTTTCTAACATATTAATTGTAATTAAAATATCTGATGCCAATACTTCGGTTCTTGAGCCTAATTTAGCACCTGAAGCAGAATATTCTGCATCTGAATAATTTGCATTTATTCCTGCACCTTTTTCAAAAATAACATTGAAGCCGGATTTTATGAGTTTTTTAACTGAATTAGGTACAATTGCTACTCTATTTTCTCCATCAGGTTCTAACAAAATTCCTAGTAACATTTACAAAAACCTCGTATATTCTACTCACGGTGACTTAATATATCTTTATCGAAAAGAATACACTTATTGAAACCGCCGGCGAGTAGTTATCAAACAAATTAAAATTTACATGAAAAGTACACGAAATCCAATTGAAAAAACAACTATATCACATATTGCATGTGATAACCAACATACCCATATTGATTCATATTTCAAATATAACCATGACCATATCGCAGCAGCGGTTAAAAGACCGAAGGAAGCAATAAATATTTGCCAAAATATGAAACCAAAGAAATATAACGCTATAGCATGATGTAGTGTAAATAGAAATGCTGAAAAGATTATTGCATAGTAATCATTCCCAAATAAAATACTTGCCTTGGTGGTGATAAACCATCGAAAAACATATTCTTCCAAGAGGCTATTAATAAAAATCCAATAAATCATTCCGAAAACGTATAGATAAAAATTAGAAAGACCTTGGGATTCTAAAATAACTTTCATTTCATCCAAATTTATAGAGTTTTCAAAAATTAACCATGTGATTATGATAATTATCGACATTCCAACTCCAGTTATGGTACCCATTTTTAATCCATCAATAGTTGGTAATGATCTTGAAAAAATATTATTATCAACCTTTAGATACCAAATAGTGGGAATTATAAATATCCAAAATTTACATAATATGAACAAAATTTGAGAGTGAACTTCATTTTCAAAAATTTTAATTCCAAATATAACAGAAATTGAGGGTACGAATGCAACTAAAAGAATTGCAATTAAAGGATTATTATGAACTCTGATATATACTCGTCATACTACCTGTAAAAAAAATTTTCCACTGCATCAATTTCTGATATAGCATTACCAAAGGCTAAGTCCTGTGTCTCAATCGTAGCGTTTGAATTACCATGGCGAGAGGTTCGAGAAAAGTAGCAATAATTGGAGCAGGGAATGTTGGAGCAACATGTGCATTTGTTTTAGCCGAAAGAAAAATTGGAGAAATAGTACTTTTAGATATATTTGAAGGATTTGCAAAAGGAAAAGCGCTTGATATGAGTCAAGGCGGTAAAATTCTAAATTATGATGGAAAGATAATTGGAACAAAAGATTATGCCGATATAGCAGGTTCTGAAGTGGTGATTGTTACATCTGGCTTTCCAAGACAACCTGGTATGAGTAGAGAAGATTTGATCGGTAAAAATGCTGAGATAGTTTCACAAGTTGGTGAGGGCATTAAAAAATATGCTCCCGAGTCAATAATTATTATGGTTACAAATCCTCTTGATTTGATGACATATCATATGCAAAAAGTGACTGGTTTCTCTCACAAAAAAGTAATCGGACAAGCCGGGATATTAGATTCTGCAAGAATGACACATTTTGTGGCTGATGCATTAGGATGTAGTAATGAAGATGTACAAGCAATGGTACTTGGAGGCCATGGAGACACTATGGTCCCACTGCCTCGATACACTACTGTTGGAGGAATTCCTATAACTCAATTACTTTCACGAGAAGAAATAGAGGCAATAAGTACTAGGACGGCAAATGGCGGTGGAGAAATAGTAAAATTATTGGAAAGAGGTAGTGCTTTCTATGCTCCTGGTAGTGCAGCTGCAATAATGGCTGAATCAGTACTTAATGATCGAAGGAGACTACTACCTTGCAGCGCATATCTAAATGGAGAATATGGCATGGAAGATGTTTACATTGGCGTTCCAATAATATTAGGTAAAAACGGAGTTGAGGAAATTATTCAATTAGATCTTAAGGAAATAGAAATAAACAAATTACAAAATTCTGGTTCATTCTACAAAGAGCAATTACAGAGTATTTTACAATATTAATTTTAGTGAGACATATGGAAATAGAAAATAAATATCTATATCTAGAACATGATGGTAAAATATTGTTAGTTGATAACTATGGAAGAGGGCCTATGATACCCAAAATGGGCAGAATAGAATATGAAAATAGTAATAGTATGCTAAGACTTCCGACCGTAGAAGAAGTTCAAGATATGAATATTGATTGGAAATATGTGCGAACCAATAATCTTACATTTGGAGATAAAAAATATAATGTTACCATGGGTGAACCAAACATAAGTTGGCCAGAAAATTGGGCATGGAAAGATGGTGTAATTAGTGATAATAATGTAGAGCCACTAGTACGAGAATGCGTATATAGAACCATTCATAGAATAGTCAGTAAGGTTATAATTATTAATGAAAAAAAAGAAATACTAATGGCGAAGGTATCAAGAGGATTTTTCAAAGGTTTTTGGACTTTACCTGGAGGGTTTGTAAACTATGGGGAACATCCACGTAAAGGTGCTGAAAGAGAGGTTTTAGAAGAGTTAGGAATTAATATAAAAATTGCTGATAATAATGGCGAATCGGGCAATATTATTCAAGGAGATGATGGTCTGTTTATTCAGCATGAAATTTTTAATGAAGAGGGGATTAGCTGGGTTTCTTTTACTTACAGGTGTGAAGTTGATATAGATATCGACTTTAAACTAAAAGAAGATGAAATTGAAGAAGTAATGTGGTTTGAGGTAAGTACTGCTATGCAAAATGCAGTATCAGCTTTTGATATTAATGCAATTAAATATTTAATTAATAAAAATTAGTGATGTGGGAACCGAATATCAAGCGGACGAAAACATAACTAAACAATCCACCCGGACATATCCGGCCCCCGGTTTTTTGTCCGGGCAGAGTTAGGTGAAGATACATCATGCTTAAGTCCTGTTAAGAGAAGTTTTACTCAAAGGTTAAAAAAAGTAATATAATGATAAAAATAATAATTAACCATAAAAATGGTTTGATACTTTTGACAAAACCGATAAAAAATGATACCACTGAACTAGTATTTCCCACGTTTACAGATGGGGGTGTTAGATATAGCATCTATGGAAATTTTAAAAAAAATTATGGTGGGCCTGCCTGGATTTGAACCAGAGTCTGTTCGTCCCAAACGAACAAGCATAGACCAGACTAACCCACAGGCCCGTGGTAAGCCATCCACTAACTGATATCTCATGAAGGTTACTAGAGCCAGGTCCATTGATTGATGCCTGAACGAATGATGTAACCTTCAGATTCAGATATTTGTATTAATTCTTCGGCACCTATATTCTCAATAGAATTATTCTTTAGTACTAGTTTTAGATTATCTAAAGTTAAAATTCCAATCTTATTGGTGGCATTTTTCATTAAAATTTGTAATTTTGTAATATTTCCATTCTCAAAATTATTTTTTCTTCTTTTTTTCTCTATTTTTCTTAACTTTGAATTAATTATTTGGTTGATTTCATCTGGTGCATTTGCAGCCGATACTGCAGAATGTAGTTCTTTGGATGTAGAGAAAGTATGTGAAATAATAAATTCATTTTTTCCGCCGCACCTAGAACAAGAGATACGTGAGTTCTTCTTTACCCCATAGTAATTACCGCAATCACATTTGACTAATAACCACTCTAGTGCCACAAATACCTGTAAATATCATAGTTCAATAATTTGTCTGAGATTTAGTCAAAAAAAGGCTGTGTTATTGAACTAAGTACTTCCGGACTGTATTATGATGCCAAGTAGGGCGGTCGTTGGAAGTGTCATATCTATAATTTTGATTTTATTATCAATATATAACTTTACTGTAGATAATACATCATCAACTCAAGCATGGAGTTATCTTTTATTAACTCCTTTACCGCTTATTTTTGCTTTTACTCCGTATAAATTTTCCAAAACCAACAATGTAGAAGATATTTACGATTGGGAAGAAGAAACGGAAGAAATTGAAAACAAAAATATTGATCCAATAGAGTCTGGGTACGATGTACCAATATTATAATTATGATAATCTAAGTGTTTCTAGATTATTTGGAGCATATGTTTGGACTTTGAATTTCTCTCTTAACCCTTGTCTAAATGCATTACATGTCTGAGGATCTCCATGATGACAAATTATTTTCCTGGGAGTAGGATGTAAAGCAGAGACATAATCCATCAGTTGATTTCTATCTGAATGGCCACTGAATCCATCTATAATAACCATATTACAATTTACTTCTATCATTAATGTTTGGCCTCTGTCCATTAAAGGTACTTGTGCATGACCATCTTGTAATCTACGCCCCAACGTTCCTGAGGCTTGATAGCCTACAAAACAAAGAGTATTTCCATGTTCAGGGGCCCAGTGTTTGAAGTATTCGACAATAGGGCCTCCGGTCATCATACCACTAGTTGCTAAAACAATACATGAGTTGGTATCCAAAAGTATAGATTCTCTTTGCTTATGAGATTCAACCTGTTTAAACCAAGGTGAATTGAAAGGGTTTTGATCACCGCCTTTCAGCAGCTGTTTCCTTAATTCTCTGTTTAAGAAATTAGGATGACTTGAATGTATAGCAGTTGCTTCTGATATCATCCCATCAAGCCACACTGTAACTGGTTTTACTTTACCGGATTTAAACAATTCATCAATAGCAATCATCACTTCCTGAGATCTCCCAACTGCAAAAACTGGACTGAATATTTTACCCCCTCTATTTAGAGTATCTATAATTAAGTCCTGGAGTTCATGACTTGCTTGTTGTCTAGTTGGTTGGATATTTTGAGGACCGCCATATGTAGATTCTATAACTAAAGTATCAACTTTAGGGAAGCGAACAGTAGCCGCATCAAATAACCAAGACTTTTCATACTTTATATCACCAGAGAATAATAATTTATGCTCATAGTTTCCTTCACCTATTTGGGTATAAACGCTTGAAGAACCAAGAATATGTCCTGCATTTTCGAGAGTTATTTTAACATCTGGAGCGATGTCAGTCTTATCTCCCCATTCAATATCAATGGTATGTTTTATGCACTCTTGTATATCAGCCTTAGAATATGGAGGATCATTTCCCTCTGCCTGTGCCACTTTTATATAGTCAATTTGTAATAAAGTCATTAAATCCCTAGTTGGAGGAGTACAATACACAGGACCTCTGTATCCATATTTGAATAAAACGGGCAACATCCCTATGTGATCAACGTGAGCATGAGTAATTACTATAGCATCTAAATTGTCCAATGGTAATAGCTCTGGAGCTGAAAAGAATGGTTGTGTTTCATTTCTATTAGTAGTTGGTTTGGCTCCACAATCAATAAGAATTTTTGATTCATTTGTTGTAACTAAATGCATAGCTCTTCCAACTTCCCTGTAGGATCCAAGTGCAGTTACTCTTACCCATGGGACACTATTCCGTTTTGGACGATAAATTCTAGTACCAAATTTACGTAAAAGAGACTTGCGATCATCAGACATTTCTTTACGATACCTACGAATATCATGCTGAGTTCTACTTGCAATAGCAGGAGCCCTAACTACCTTTACTAACCAACCTATTTCATCCCTGAGGGATTGAATATTAATTCCTTTGGGGCCTACTGCTGTAGAAGGATCATCGCATTCAAGGATAATTTCAGATAAAGCTGGATCTAACCAAGTATTAACAATGCCTACTTCTGGCGGGATGAATTTTGTTATTGCTTGATGAATTGATGCTTCATCAGCTAGAATACTTGAATGTGGACGGATTACAACTCGCCGTTTAATCGACTTTGCTATTTGAACAGTTAAACTATCCCCACTTCCGATAAATAAAGAAGGTTGTTTAGTAATTATTGATATTGAACCTGCTTCTAAATCTACCTCGTAATCAATATCGCTAGGTATTAATTTACTTATTCTTTTTTTAATCTCAGTTAATGTTAAACGCATAAGAAGTCCTCTAGATAAATCCTACAGTATTATGTGCACCCAAATTGCACTAAGGAAGGAATGTGATTATAGTGAAGAAACTAGATTCGTTAATTCATTCTCAGATAATAATTGGAAACCATTGTCCATGGTTATTACGGCTAAGTCCATACCATTTCCACTTGCCGCATCTCTTTGAGCGGAGGCTAACAATGATTTGGCTGCTACTCTAAGTGCTTCGTCTTTTGTCATATTATCTTTATACTGATCTTCTAAAACACCATACATAAAAGGGCTACCAGAACCAGTAGCACAATAAACATCTGGTATTGAACCTCCCGCGGAATCTATGCTGTAGACACTAGGTCCACTATCATCCACTCCTACAATAAGCAATTGTACATGATGTGGTCTACCCACTAAAATATTGGCAGTGAGAGTGGCGGCTCCTTTCACAGACATTGGAGAATCTCTCTTCAACTCATATAACCTTAATTCAGACGCTAACGTTCTTGAAAGAGATTGAGCATGCCCAACTAATCCTGCTGTGGTAAGAGCAATGTTTTCTGATATCTTGAAGACTTTTTGAACACTTTTATTTGCAATAAAGTGACCCATGGTAGCTCTATGATCTGCACCAACTACTACACCTCCATCAAATGTAATTCCTATAGTGCTAGTTCCAGTTTTTATCGCTTGAGAAGAGGTATCCATAAAAATCACCTGTCGGGGAAGAGTTCCCAACAAACTCTACTGAAATCCGACCCTTTATGAATGCGACGGGAAAATAAGTCTTAAAATATAAAAGAGTAGTAAAACATGAGTTGAAGTTTTAATATATAGAAGGAGTCAAGTCTGTGAGATAAGTCGAGAGTACATGGCTAGAAGAGAAGAGGGCCCTCGTTGGATAGAAATGTCCCAAACCTCCAATTCTAATGAAGCAGATATTGCCCCAGGAGAAAATTATCATGACTTAGGTTCAAAATATCCTGATGCACCAATACCGAGAGAATTTGGTGATGTAATAATAAGAAGGTCTGTACTTGAAGACTTGACTGGTGTCTCGACCATAATGAATTGGACCTCTGATGGTGACTTGGTAATTGTAGAAATGTCTGCATTGATGAAAAGAGAAACAGAATTGCACATAGCTGTTAGTAAAATTAAAGATTTTGTTGAGTTGGATTTAGGAGGTAGTCTATTGCAATTGGGGAAAACTAGGCTGCTAATATTACCACCAGATTTTGATACCAATGAGATGTAAAGAGAATATTTGAAAGGAATGAATATGGAAAGTATTATTGATCAATCTTGTCCGATTTGTTCATCGAAAAAAGGTTTAAAATTGTATGTTCATATTTCAGAAATTCCATATTTTGGAGAACACACCCAAATGACAATGATGTGTGATTCCTGTGGATGGAAGAATACTGATTTTATACCTGCAGAAGGTAAGAAGCCAGGAAGTTGGTCATTGAGAATTAATAATGTCGAACACATGTCGGCTAGAGTTGTGAGATCTTCGTCATGTACAATAAGGATAGAGGAGATAGGACTGGAGGTTGAACCGGGAGGAAATTCGAGTGGTTATATTACAAATATTGAAGGAGTATTGAATAGATTTAGCGATATTGTAAAGATGATATTAAGACAAGCAAGAAGAGATGGAGAAGAAACTGTTGAAAATTGTATGTTACTTCTAGAAAAAATATATCAGATTAAGAATGGAGAGAGAGAAGTTGATATGATATTATTAGATCCTATGGGACATAGTCAAATTTTACATGATGATGCTATATCAAGAGAATTATTAGAGGATGAGCTTTCAGATTTAGAAATTGGCAATAGTATCCCAGTTTTTGATATCAATAGTGAAGAGATTCTTTAATTAACACTAAATTGAATCGTTTGCTAGAAATTCATCTAATCTTCCTGACCACTCATCTCTTTTCTCGGAAATATCGTTTAGCCAAATTGTTGCCTTATCAATACAAAGTTGTTTCATTTCACCGGCTAAAATTCTACCACTTTCATAATTTTTTCGTATTTTTTCTAATTCCGTATCATCACTTTCGAAGAAAAATTGGAGATATTGAAACGCTACATCTTTGGAACAATCTCCGCCGAGACGCCTATGTTCTTCGACAGTAGATTGTCCACCACTGTGTGCTCTTTTCACTTTCCTTGACATAATTTCTATGGAATCATCCATGAAAATTGTAGTTTCTGGTTTTGAAGAGGACATTTTATCACCCGTCATTCCAACAACAAATCGATGATATGTAGAACATGGAGGTAACAAACCCATACCACCTAAACTTCGTTCTAAAGTCAATAATTCGATTTTTAATTTATATTTATCACTCGAAGTTGCCCCTGGAATTGTTATTGTACCATGTTTAAGATTTGATAAAATATCAGCATAACCTAACTTTAAAATACAATTTTTTATTTTTTCAAAAATAATTTTTCTATCTTCAAGAACTAGTTTACCATTGTTGGATATTCCAAAAATTTTTTCATTTTCAGGTTGAATAGATAGCGCAATAATTAGTCCTCCATTTTTTTGGTCTTTCAGATTAAACCAATTTGTTTTACTTACTAAACCCCTAGTTAATCTCAAATGAGGATCTTGATCTACTCCAACAGGTACAACTACTGGACGTAATCCTCCAAATTCTTCTAATTGTGGATGAGTAATATCTCCGGCTTGTATGAGAGGTGATTGAACGTGAGCAAGATTGGTATCGCCTTGGAAGCCATAAATGGATTCTAATTCTGAGAGATTTGTTTTACGGCCCAAGGTAAATGCTAGTCTTTGTACTTCTGATCTCTTACTTTGAAAATATACATTAGTGGTTTCAGGCCTTAAACCTAAGGCAGCGTAGTTAATTATGTAATCTTCAATTGCGGTTTTACGGCCTCCTTCAAGAGATTTAGAGCGTGTAGCCAAAGCCTCTAAATCTGCTACAGCTACATTAATATCACCTCCATGTTGCTGAAACCATTTTACCTGTTGAATAACCATACTATGGCCAAGATGCATTTTTCCACTTGGCATTAAGCCAGTTAAAACACCAAAATTTTCATTATTTTTTATAGAATTTAATATTAAATCAAAATCTCTATGTGCGAATATTATTCCCCTTCTATGAAGCATGCTAGGATTAGGTATCAATGATAAATCAATAGACCCTAAACCAAATTTTTGAATTAATCTTTGATAATCTGTAGACTGTTCAGACGACCAAGGATCAATCCGCTGGACATCTTCCATAGCAATGGGCTTACGATATATGAAATCAATCCATCGATGAGGATATCAAATAAACACAGTTAAAACAATAACCCTTATCATTTTGTCACAGTATATGGCGATCATTCATTGTTTAGGCGTCGGACTTGTTGGATCATATGTGGCTAAGAAATTATCTGCTAATGGGCATCAAGTTCATGCTCATGATTTGAATCCAGATAATGTATTTTCAGAATATCCAAGAATTATTATTCATAAAGGAGATGTTCTTGAGAGTTCTAAAGATAAAAATAATTTTGGAGAAGTGGACATAATAGTCAATATGCTTCCTGGCGAAATAGGGCACACTGTGATGAAAAATATTTGTAAATATGGATTTAGAATAGTAGATTTAAGTTTTAGTGAGATTTCTCCAGACGTTTTGAAGGAGGAAACAATAGAAAATAAATCAACTATATTGTGGGATGTTGGTATAGCACCAGGGTTGTCTAATATGTTTCTTTCACTCGCTGTAGAAGATATGGGGCATTTAGAAAAAGGAGAAATTAGAGTGGGAGGGAACCCTGTAGAAAAAAAAGGAGGTTGGAACTATTTTGCTCCTTTTTCGCCTAAAGATGTAATTGCAGAATATACAAGACCTGCAAGGGTAGTTCGAGATAAAAAAATTATAACTTTAGATGCGTTGTCTGAACGGCATATAATAAATGTTCATGGAATAGGCGAAATGGAAGCTTTTCTTACCGATGGTTTACGAAGCGTACTTTACACGATTCCATCGACAAATTTATCAGAATATACAGTGAGATGGCCTGGGCATATTCAGAAATTTATTGATGAAAGGGATAAAAATAATTTAAACTATGAACAATTGTTGAAAGAATGGGAATACAGTCCTGAGATATCAGAATTCACATGGTTAGAGGTTGTAGCATATGGTTGTGAAGGAAAGAAAATACGTTGGATTGTTTCAGATGAAGGTGGTTCTGATGGGCATTCTATGGCCAGATGCACCGGATTAGTTACTGTATTTTGTATAGAGGAGTGGATATCAAATCCTAAAATGTTGAAAATTGGAATTCATCCTCCAGAGAACTTAGATGCGAATGTAATTAATACAATAGTTTCGAAAATGAAAGATCAAAATATTTCAATATTTAAAGAAATAATAAATTAGTCTTCATAATTGATGATTTGTTTTGCATCCATTACTATTAACCACTTTATTGCAATCGGTGTTGCAATTAAAGTTCCAATTGCGATTATAATAATTGGCCAATTGAAGTTTGGCTCTGATGCCCGCTCTATCAGCCATGTGAATAATATTGGAGATTCCAGAAAATCTGATGCCCATTCTCGCATATTAGTAACATGGTGACCTACGATAGTTACTGAATGATGTAAATCATTAAAGGTGTACAAAGGATTACTAATTAGTGAAAAATTAGATAAATTTTGCATTTCTAAAACTATGGTTTCACCTGGGTTAATAGTTGCAACTATTCCACTTTCAACCTGACGCCATCCATTTTTTAAATTTTGATCATTTTTTGATAGAACAGAATAATTATTACCTTCAATATCTTTAACTGATATTATCGATTTATTAGAATGAATATGAATACTTCCTGGAACTTTCCAAGAGTTGTTATAATCTATTGGAAGCGTAACATGTACTGAAGAATTATCAATAGTTATCTCAATATTATTACTAGATGATTTGTGATTATACCATTCTCCCCAGGTCGTAAACCAGATAGATGCATTATTTTCAAGACTTTCCATAAACTGTTTATCTTCTCTAACTCTTAAGTCATGGATTCTGGCAATCCAATATACACTCACAAGTGAATCTTTTGGAGATTCCTCAATAAGAGAAATATTAGCAATATTTTTTTCAATACTCCCTCCATTTCTCTCGACGGTAAACAATCCTGAAGGATTATTAGATACCATATCTCCAATTATTTTGAATCCGTTGTCGATTAATTCGGATGAGGTTTTATCATTGATAAATCCGGAAGGAGTTCCGAATGAAATAGGATCTTTTCCCCATCTAGAAGCATTGGTATTTGATAAAAGATAATCTTTACATTCTTCAATAATCCATAAATCCTCGTTAATATCCTTATTTTCAAATCCATGACATCCAAATTCATCACCTATTGCTAACCTATCTGGTCCAATCAAATTTTTTATCCAGCCATCAGATTCCCACTCAGCAGCAACTAAAGATGAAAAAGTGGGAAGAGAGAATATAATAATCATTACAAAACTTACAACCCTCACCTTTTCCATGGCTCTCCGAAATAAGATTGGAATATGAGTACTTGCCATGTTTAGTAAAGGCTAAACAGTAAAGTCATTACGATAGAATATGGATGAGAGGATAAACTTTGATATTAATGAATTCTCCAATCAAGTAAAAATACAAGGAACAGGGGAGGAATTTAAAACACCTTTTTTCTATAAAATACTAGTAAAATATATTCGTATAATTGGACGTAGTCTGACAAGGGTAAGTTACATTGGAATAGAAAAAATCCCGAAAAAAGGACCTATGATAATTGTAGGAAACCATATTTCAAACATTGACCCTATTGTCAAAATAATGGGAATTGGTAGACCTGTACACTATTTGGCTAAAGAGGGCCATTTTACCAAGGAGCCTAACAGAACAATAATGAAATTAACAGGACAGATTGAAACGTTTAGAGATAATGGAGCAAGAGATGCATTGGCAAGGGCTTCCGATGTGTTAGAATCAGGGTTATGCCTAGGACTATTTCCCGAAGGCACAAGATCTAGAAATACAAGTCCACCATTCTTACAAAACGGTAAAACTGGAGTTGCTAGATTATCAGCTAGTTTTCCAGATATTCCGGTAATACCAATGGCATTAATTGGTACACGAGACATGATGAAACCCGGTGATAATATAATAAAAATATGGAAAAAAATTGAGGTTAACATAGATGAGCCGATAACTTTCAATCAATGGTTAATAGATTCCAATGGTGGCAACATGGATAAAAACGAAATATATAAAATAACAAAATTAAGTGATGAGGAAAGAGAAGTATTTATGAAAAATATTTATAGAAAGTTTACAAACCAAATTATGGAAAATTTAAAGCAATTAGGTGCCCCTTAAGTAATAACCTCCGTAGCGTTGAAGGACTGTCTAGTCACACGATAAAAATACATGCGGCAGTATCTTGACTTCCTCAAAAAGATTCTAGAGGATGGAGAAGAGAAAAGTGATAGAACTGGCACAGGTACTAAATCCATATTTGGCTATCAAATGAGGTTTGATTTGACCAATGGCTTTCCAGCTATTACCACAAAGAAGATTCATTGGCCTAGTGTAATTCATGAATTATTATGGATTTTATCTGGAGATACGAATATTGATTATCTTAAAAAAAATGGAGTAAAGATTTGGAATGAATGGGCTGATTCTGATGGGAATTTGGGACCCGTATATGGCGAACAGTGGAGAAAATGGAGGACCAAAGATAACAAGAGTGTTGATCAGATAAAACAAGCAATTGAAATGATTAAGCAAGAACCGAACAGCAGAAGGATTATCATTTCAGCCTGGAATGTAGGTGAATTAAATGAAATGGCTTTAATGCCATGTCATGCATTTTTTCAATTTTATGTTAATAATGGAAAATTATCATGCCAGTTGTATCAAAGAAGTGCTGATGCTTTTCTTGGAGTTCCTTTCAATATTTCATCATATAGTCTCCTTACGTGTATGATTGCTCAAGTCTGTGGCCTAGAACCTGGAGAATTCATTTGGACTGGAGGTGACTGTCATTTATATTTGAATCATATTGAACAGGCAAAAATACAAGTTGATAGAGAACCTCTGAAGTCTCCTACCTTAATTATTAATAATGATATAAAATCTATCGATGATTTTCGTTATGAAGATATATCAATACAAGAATATCAACATCACCCACACATATCAGCACCAATTTCCATATGAGGCTTAAATATGCTTATTGCAATGATAGTAGCAATGGATAATGATAGTTCAATAGGACAAAATGGAGGTTTACCTTGGAAATTATCAAGTGATATTAAAAGATTTAAGAAAATTACTCAAGGTGAAGGCTATAATGCCGTTATAATGGGGAGAAAGACTTGGAATAGTCTACCTAGTAAGTATCGGCCTTTATCTGGAAGGATCAATATCGTGATGTCAAGAGATTCTGATTGGTCCGATGAAGGTGCATGGAACGCACTTTATCCTGGAAGAGCGATTGAAATTGCATATTCAGAAGGTTGTGAAGAATGCTGGATTATTGGCGGATCTCAAATATATGAATTATTTATTGATATGGTAGATGAAATACATATCACTGAAGTGGACACATATAATAGCGGTGAAATTAAATTCCCTAAATGGCCACGAGAAGGTTGGAGTGAATATATTATAGAAAAAATACAAAAAAATAGAGAAAATGATTTTGATACTAAATATTCTATTTGGAAAAAAGACTAGTCTAATTTTCATAATCTGTAACACGAATTCCTAAATTAGTTATCTTTGACTTTCTTTTAGATAATATGCTCATCTTATCGTGAAATTCCTTTTCTAAATCAATTTCAAGTGCTAATGCATGACCCATTATTAAAATTAAAAGATCTGCTAATTCTTCAGAAATATTGTTTTTTGGTTTACCCTTTGTAATTGCTGCCGAGAACTCTCCTAACTCTTCAACAGTTAATGCGATTCTATAACCCATATCATGACCTTTATGTTCAGATTTTGAAAATTCATGTTTGTTATGAAAAATTGCTACTCTCCCCATCATAGATGTCCAAAGTCCATCTGGTAAATCTAACTCTTCTTCCGGCAACCAATCTTCGACACTCAAAAGCCTATCCATATATTTCAGACTGTAACCAAGTCAACAAAGTTATCTCAGACTTGATAATTAGTAATTAAATAATTTATACATTCAAGAATCATTTTTTCCATCGAATTAGAAATACTTTGAACTTCCTCATGATTTATTCTAATTTTGGGTCCTTTGGGATTTTTTCCAGCTGCCCAATTAGAGGAACAAAGCATTGATACGTGAGGAATA
>MDTB01044238.1_pt1 | contig 27779 bp, 51 predicted proteins | sample 811161 | NCBI WGS metagenome assembly MDTB01 (sample SAMN05326650, study PRJNA326480) | marine metagenome | isolation source: seawater | place: Mediterranean Sea | collected 2009
TAACAGGTCTTGTATCTTTTGTTTTGTTCCAACACAGGCTGTACCAAAAACATATTCATCAAACCTGTACAGATACTCTTCACCCTTGTCTGTTAGACAGCCAACCATAACCAATTTATTGTTAGGTTCAAATGGGTCAAAATGGGTTTTATTATCAACCTTTGTAACAGTATTTTCTACGTCAAGAGTTAATTTCACTAGTATTCTCCTTTAATATATATTTATCAATAAAATGTTGTAGGTCAGTTTTGTGTCTATACCACGTATTTTTATGTAATACTCTCCACTTGTTATCTAATAGTGTAACTATATACTTGTCATTTATTAATATAAGACCTTTTGTATAGTCTTGTACTTTTATATCTAACTCAACAAACTTCTTTAATTTTATTAATCTTTTTATTTCTCTTTCATGTGGGTTTGAAAACCAACACTTATGGTCGTTGGCTTTATTTAGTTGCTTAGCATAAAATTTCTCCCATTTAATCTTCCTTTCAAGGTGGGATAAATCATCTTTACTATATGTTTTCATATTAATCCTAGTTGTAGTTCATCAATTCTAACATTATAACAGTCGGCTTTAACTGTATAATTATTAGAAGGGTCTACATCTCCTTTGGTTAAAAATGTAGCTTTATCATAATATTCTGTCTTTGTCAATACTCCTAAGAACCAACCTTTAGAAAAGTCATTTAATATTCTAACAAAAGCATAAGCATCACACTTTTGTTTTGTGTTTAATTTTGCTATGCTACACTCATAGTGAGGTAGTGGCATAACTGAAGTTTGTTTTGTCTTAACATCAACTTTAAGATTGTCTACTACTAAATCATAATCAAATGTATTTTCCCATCGACCACCTAAAACATTTAATGCTATTTGTTCTCCTATGAACCCTGACATATTACCTCTACCACGTAAAATAGAATTATGTATTTTGCCCATCTCAACAGACTTTGCTCGTGCCTTAATTAGCATATCATCCGTTATATTAATTTCAATCATGCTGAATACCTCGCAGTTTTATAATCTAATTCACTTGTAACATTTCCATGCCAACCTGTCAACTTATTTTTTACAACATTTAAATGTCGTTGTGCATCCTCTTCATCTTGACCCTCAACAGGTGGGTTTTTAGCTATCAAAATCATTAAATCAGCTTCTGCAGCCTTGCCTGTACGACTACCTTCCATCATACTTTGGTTTAATATGATCTTACCTTCAGCTTCTGCACTTAATTGTGACATATAAAGTATAGCACAGTTATATTGCTTTGCAATTTGTCGTGAGTGTACTGCACAAGCCTTGAGAGCTTCGTCTGCCCTAGCAAAACCATTGTACGTAGCAAACTTATCTCCCATGTCAAGCACAACAATGTCAGGTTCGCAGGATTTAACAACCGATTCAACCCAATTCATATCTCTCATCATGCAATCCTTAATTTTTATGTTATTCTTAACCCTCGAATATAATTCTTCGGCTCTCTTTGGATTGCTTTTTATCTCGTGTAGTGTCATTCCTGTGGCAGCCATAAGAAATCTAGCTCCAACTCTATGTGAACCCTCTTCATTACATAAAACAACACACTTAGCACCCTGATGAGCAAATCCATTCGGAGATGCTATTAGAGATGCATGAAAAGATGTCTTGCCTGTATTGGGTCTTGCTCCAATCTCAATAAGATGTCCTGCATTGATGCCCTGTACTTTTCTTGCAAGTGTTGGTATATTAAATGTCCATCTTGCTTCCAAATCATTCTTATCCAATAGAGTTTTAATCTCAATGTCATCCCATTCTATGTTAAGATTTGGTGTAAAGTCATCTCCATATTGTTCTAAGAGATGCCTTAAAGGTTCAAGACTTGACTGCGAACCATTAACATAATCAAATCCCAAGTTAGCAATGTCTTCGCCTATAACCTGTTGAAATAACTTGGCTAATACTTCCTGTGCAATATCACTACCCATCGTGCTTTCTTTCTTTATCTGTGTAAACAACGAACTAAAGGCAGTCTTTTGAGCAGTTGTCATGGATGGATTACTAGACATAAACAACGCTTCCATTTCATCAGGTGTTACATCTCTGGCATATTTATCCATAGCCATGTCTAAGGATTCTTTTATTTTACGAACATCCTTGCTAAATAATCTGTTAGGACACCTTGCACCTCTATGATCATCATAGAACTGTTTATCCATCAAACTTCTCATTAGTGCTAATTCCATTGTAACTCCTTTAAATTATTAATGTCTTTTTTCTTACTATATTTTAAATCATCTGTCAACCTTAAAACTTTTACATCTCTTACCCAACCTTTTAATTCCTTTGCTATCTGTAGAGTTTTTGGTAGAGCATCAGGGTCTAGTGCGACAATAACTTTATCAAAATTCTTTGCTAACATATCTTTATGTTCATCTAATAAACTTGTTCCTAGCAATGCCACACCTGTAATTCCATAATTTGATACCACACAAGCACTAATACAATCTTCTACCAATACACAAGTTGTATTACGTTGATTTGTTATAGCATCATATTGACCTCTCATAAATGGATACTTACTTTTACCATATCTCTTCCATTTTGGTAATCTATTAAAAAGACTTCTGCCAACGGCATCTACAATAATACCTTCATCATTAAAGATTTTAAATACTGCCCTATCCTCACGAACATCATGCATACAAAACTGTTCGTATATGTCTTGATATTTTTTTGGTGCAATAAAATCTATAACTTCTCTTTTAAATTCTACAATATACTCAGGCAAACTAAATTCTACATCTTTAACTTTTAAAGAGTTCATTGCCTGTCTAATTTCATCAACAGTAACATTCATTTTAGTGTTACCACTAACACTACAACTTGCTTTGTAACAATTCCACAAACGTCTACCCATATTATTGGTAACAGTAAAAGTTTTTTTACCATTACAAACAGGACAATCCATTCTTTTAGTTTCATTTAAAGACACTTCTATGCTACATATATATGTATATATATCCATTATATGTTACTCCTTTGTTGTCGGCATTTGAATGCTTCTACCATACTTTTTCAGTCCTGTCAACTGTTTTATTTAAATTTCTTTGTGTAAGAGCATAATTTGCTGATTTAAATGTGTGTTTTATGTATGGTTGAACACTTTGTGGGTTAGAATGCCCTGATACTGACATAATTTGGTTAATATCTACTCCTGCTTCATTCATTTCTGTAATTCCAGTAGCTCTGAGGTGCATTAACTGTAATTCTTGTCGTAAATTGGCATCATTCATAACCTTTTTTGCTATTTTTGATACATTTTGTAAAGAATATGGTCGGTACTCGTCATTAACAGGGCTTGGTCGTGGTGCAACATACTCTTGAAAACCAAAATCAGTGTGTTGTTTTTGCAACATGTCAAGTAGATTCTTTTCAATCGGCAGAAAAACTTCTCGTCTTTTTTTAGATTGTTCAAGATAGAGTTGGGCATTATCAAAATTAATATTTGTCCATTTTAGTAGACGCATATCTCCTATTCGTTGACACCATTCATATGCCATGTGTACAATTAAACCTATACTTCGATACTGAAACTTACTGTAAGCAACATTTAAAAAGGTTTTAACCTCTGTATCTGTCCATATGATACGTTTTTTATGGGCTGATTTCCGTTTAACACTCTTAAATGGATTGTTTTCTATATATCCCATCTGTACAGCATATCCAAACAATACAGATGATACTGCTACAACTTTATTAGCAAGAGATACACCTCGTTTGACCCATTCTTCATACATTTGTGAACACATGGGTGTTGTAATACTTTTGAACTTTCTTTTAGCCATGTAATTACTGCATAACATCACGTTTAGTGCATAGATGTAGTCTTTTTTTGTCTTATCTCTCAACATATTGTGGTCGTGAGATAGTAAATACTCGTCATAAAGTTCACACACAGTTGAATTATTGTTCACAGACTGTGACATTTTTGCAACATATTCGTCTATAATTGTATTAAATTCGTGTGCTTTTTTGTATGCAGCCTGTTTCTCTGCACCTAGTGTTACTCGTGATGTGATGCTAACAAACTTTTCAGGTGGGTTGAAACGATAATGCTCCAACCCATCAGCTTGTTTTCTCTTTGTAACATATCTAGGTAGCATTGTCATAGTCATATGCCATTTCATCTTCTTTTAACACATAATCTGCATAATAGGATGCTCCTGTGTTATCATCATTTCTTTGAGGTGCAAACTTTAAGGATTGATGAAGATGATGCACTAGTTCCTCTAAATTTCTTACCTCTGATAAGGAAATGTCATGTATTTCTGAAATAGATTGTAGTGTATCCTTTAATTTATTATGATATCCTAAAAATTTTAATCGTTGTTCTTCTGTAACAAGAATATCTTTAGAAATGTTAACTTTAAAAGAATACTTTTGTTTAACAAACTTTTCTAACTCTTGACGTAACTCATTCTTTGTCATGGTTTTAATGTCCATAAACTTTCTCTCTTCTTCGCTTGTATATATCATTTTATTCCTTTCATTATGTGTGTTAATACATCAACTGTCCAACCATTGCCTAACATCTTATATCGTTGGCTATTGGACACATGATTTGTATAGTTGTCAGGTACAGTTTGCAATCGCTCACACTCAAGAGGTGTTAGCTTTCTCCATTGCATACCTTCAACAACTACGTTGTCTTTAGTAAAGGTAGTCAAACAATTTGACTTACCTGTATCACTAACCTCTAATTGTTTAGTGAATGGCAGTTCTAGTTGGTTGTCTTTGCGTGTACCATGCTCGTCTAGTCTACGATTAACAATCCTACCTATGGCAACCTTTGGTTCTCTGTTTCCACCACCCATAGTGTTAAGTGTGGGTGCTTTCCCATTGGGTGAGTATATACGTTTGAGTATATCATGTCCATTAATGGTATCGGCTTCACCTACTTGCACCATCGTACGTTGCTTACGTTGGATACTATTCCACCATACTGCTCCATTGTATCGTGCCGTAATGCAATGTGACTTACCCTCTTTGTTAGTCATAGCTTCATTCGCTATGCCATCATCTTCTAGTATATCTTGCAACACTATGCCTTTGTCCTCTGTTGGCACATCAAAAGGTATGTTAGTCCAATATAATCTCTTTCTATTCTGTGCAGAGAATAAACTACTGTTTATCATCACAGGCTTAACACCAAGATACTTTGTAATAATATCTTGTGACTCCTGTTTCATAGGTACATTCTCCATGAGAAAATACTTAGGTTTTAACGCATCTTTTAGCCTGACAAACTCAAAGAATAGTTTGCTACGAGGGTCATCAAAGTCTAGTTGCTTACCTGCCACACTAAATCCCTGACAAGGTGAACCACCCATCAGTAGGTCAATGTTATCAGGGGAAGGTGTACCTATCTGTGTCACATCTCCTAATTGTATTGTGTTAGGAAAGTTAGCCTGTGCAACCTTAATAGCATACTTGTCTATTTCTGATGCAAAGTAATTGTCATACTTTACATTGGCTTTGTTAAGGGCTATCTGTCCACAAGACATACCATCAAATAAACTTAATACATTCATTATTTATTCTCCTTTATCAAGTTCCAAAGTTGTTTTGCCAAATCTTTTCTGCCTAAATCGTACCCTCTTACAGGTTCATTGTCAGAGACATGGACATAATCTGTGCCGTCTTTGTTTAGTTTATACCTACTCAACTCTTCCCAAAGACGAACTCGTAGTAATCCTAAAGAGTCATATTGTTGTTTATTCATCATCACTTTCCTTCCAATGAAGTTTATTTTTATATACACCTAACAAAATAACTCCCAATTCTTTTTGAATTGGAGTAAGTTTAGAATAATAAAATTTTTCATGGGTAAACTTTCCCTTATATATATTAGGTGTTTTTACATCAATAAGATATACTTTATTATCTTTTATAGCAACTATATCAACTGCACCTGTACAACACAAATTTCTAAAGACCTCATATCCTTCTTTCAACAAGAGATTACAGGCAGTTATTTCGGTTATATCACCTGTTCTTTTTTCAGAAAATTTATTCATAATTAATATCCCATCTGTAAAATATGTGGTCACCAATTCGTGTGATGTACGTCTTGGTTTCTGCCCAACTTGGATTAACATAGTGTGCATGGTAGTGTGTTGCACCATCAATAAGATTTATAACCTTACCATAGTACACTCCATCAGCTACCATAATAGCATATTGCCATGCTTGTTCATCTTTTGGTTTATCACTTTTCCCATCACAGTACCAACTAAATTGACATTGATTTCTTATTGGCATATCACTATTCCATTTGTAAGTCAAGCCTTGTTTCACAACATCACACACATTGTTAGGGTATCGTTCATCATACACTCTATTCATGGTAACTTGTGCTACGGCAATCTGACCTATCGTACTTTGATTCTTTGCTTCGTGATATACGTTAAGTGCAAGACACATTACGGCTTCAATTATCATTACTCATCTCCTTATTCTATTCTTTTAGTGTGTTGCTTACCTCAAGAAATTTAAGACTGCCCTCTACTTCCTCAAGTTTCTCAGCAAGTTCTTTGGCAAAGCCCTTTGACATTGTTCTTTCGCCATTGGACACATCATACAAGTCAAACATAACTTCTTGTACCATAGTTATAATAATAGTTTCTCTACTCATTACTCATCTCCTTTTCTAGTAGTTCACACTCTTGTGATTGGTATTCGTCATCACATAGTTGACTTTCCCCATGACATACAGGGCATTTGTATATATCATCTTCACTCATTTACTTCTCCTTTTCCCATTGTTGTCCTCTTAATAAATATTTAAGAGTTTTTAAATAACTATCAGAATCTGCATTTACTAACCATTTGCGTAAAGGTAGACTATGGTCATCTCTTTGAAGGTCATAAATTAAATTACCTAATTGAATAAAATAACTTTTATCAACAGGCTTATTTTTATAATCACTAAAAAGAGTTTGAAGTTTTTTATTATTATTAGTCGTTGCCTTTTCATCATAGTGAAAACAATTCGCATCATTGTGAAAACTATACATTTACTTTCTCCTTTTTTCATTGATGTGTACTTTAAGAAACTTACCATATTCTTTTTTATCAATACCTCTGTCCGTAGAAACTTCCTCAAGAGGGTACTTTTCTCTATTGATACATTGCCCTCTATCCTTGAGAGTGTATCGTTCTTTATTAAGGTATCGTTTCATACCATAAACTAGTTTCTGACCCTCTAGGTTGTTAGGAATGTAATTAAAGGTAGCAGTAGGTACTGTGCTAGGTATTTGTGATTCATAAAATGATGTAATTCTTTTCCTCAAAGTTCCACTCTGATCTTGTAATTTTATGAATGTTCTTAAAAATTGTATTAAATCCATATCTTTTAATTTAATATCTTTTTTTGTAGATTCTGATGTGTAGGTTGATTGTAACAATCCTTTTACATCACTTGGTAGGTTTTCTTCGATTTCTAAGTGTTTAAAAATTTTTTCTAGTTTCATAGTTTCTCCTATTTAAAGTTTTGGTTTTGTATAAATTGTTTTATTCGTCTTTCTGCTCTTCGTTGTATCTTATAACTAACATCTTTTTTAATAGTTGTCAATTTCTTTCGTAATTCTTTTTTTATTTTTATCTCTTGCATAGCTACCCTTTCCCTTTTTTGGTGGAACTGTCGTGGTGGCAAAATGCTTTCTTGCATATGCCACCATTCTCGCTATTGGATTAATTGGTTTAATTACCATGTATTGCTTAACCTTTGTATTGGTCTTTTCTTTTCAAAGGCAACAGTAAATTTACCAAAATGAAATTGGTTAAATGTATTACCATTATTGGTTTTAAACCATCCTCTTGATTCCCTAGTTCTTAGTCTAGCAAATCCTTTTTGATTTAATATATTGAATCGTATTCCTCTTGTGCCATCATTTAATGGTAACATTTTAATTATAGTCATATTTAATCTCCGAATTAAATTTTATTTATATATATTTCTATCATACTTTTCATATAATGTATAGTATTTATTTACTAATTTTTAAAAATAAATTATTGAGTGTGTTATATCTGCAACAGTCTTCGTCAGTATTCGTCAGTATTCGTCAGTATTCGTCAGTATTCGTCTGACCGTATGTTCACGTTTTGTTCTCTGCCTTATTCTGTTCACGTTTTGTTCTTTTAATGCAGCCAAAAAAAAAGCTACCAAATAAATGATAGCTTATTAAGTTTTAAGGATTTAAAAAGTTTAATTATTTTGAATTAATGCAATTAAATAATTTTTTAAACCTATTAATTCAACTAATTCATCACTATTAATTTCTAATTCTATATTATCTAAAACTATTATCTTTTCATTTAATACATAAATTAATTGTTTAACTTCATATTCTGTTAATTTTAAATTTAATTTATTCATTTTATTTATTCCTTTATAAGTTAATTACAAATTTATTATTATTTAAATCTTTATTATTGCCTTTATAGCGTAATCCAACAATAACATTTTTATTATCTAAAAATCTTAAATCGTGCAAATCTCCGTCAATAACTTTTTTATTATCATATGTACTAATCATTTTATCATTACGTTTTATATTAAATACATACGCTTTATTATTGGGAATATCTTTTATTACATCTTTATTTATTTCATTTCTTGATATAGTTAAATGATAATTATCTAAATGTTTTATATTTCTATTTAAAACTTTTGTATAATCATAAAATTGTAAATCACTAAATATATTAAATATTTCTTTAAAAGTCTTTTCCCATTTAATATCACTAAAAACATTTAAGCGAATACAAATTTTTATTTCTTTATCATTTGTATTATTATCATTTAATTTTTTAACTTTGTTTTTATATAAGTTAATTTCTTTTATTACACGTTTTTTAAATTGTTCTTTATATTCAAAATAAATAATAGTTCTAATTAAACGTGCTTTTAATACCATATGTATATTACTTTTATTAAGCATATGTTTACTACCTAAACCTGTAAAGTTTATGCATTTCATACCACATTCTATACTAGCATTAGAGCAAACATTAAAACCTGATATATAAGATGGTGCAAATTGAACACCTAAATTTAAAAAATCGTATTTACTGCCTTTATCTAATTTACTATTTTGTGTAACAAGTTTAGGTAATTTTGACCATATCAAATTATTATTTTTATCTAATGCATTTTTAATTTGTTCATATGCTAATTGCCTATGGTATAAAATAAAGCTATCATTATTAAAATGATTTTTTAAATGATTGTTTGCGATCTTTTGATTGTTTAAATATTCTTTATTCATTGTCTTTAATCCTTATTTTGATTTAATTTATTTTTATGTAATGTTTCATATTCATTATAGAATATATCATTACTATTATTAAAATTTAATATATTAATTACAAACCATTCAATACTATTTTCATTTTTAATATTATAATAATTATTTTTAAATAAAAATTTACTATCATAAATATATATTTTTTTATTTGTTAAATCATTAACTATTAAACTATTTCTATTATAAAACATTTTTATATATCCCTTTCAATTTTATTATTAAATTCATTAAAAGTAATTTCATTTTCTATATTATCTAATTCAATTAAATTATCAATACCATTTAATAAAATATTTTCTTCATTAGGTTTATTAAATATATCTAATTTAATTAAATGATTAATACCATTTAACATTAAAGTATTTTCTTCATTAGGTTTATTTAATATTTTAATTAAATGTTTTTTGTTTTTAATAGGTTTATTATTATATTTTAAATTCATTTTATTTATTCCTTTTTTAATTGTTATTATATGTTTTTAAAAATGCATAACTAAATATTACAGTACTAATAAAAGATAATATTATTAATATTTGTTGAGTAAATATATCGCTATAATTACCTTGTAATAAGTTAATAGTTTTATAAGTAAATATTATTAAACTAATTATATAGTATGTAAAAAATTGTAATGTTAAAGTGTTCATTTTATTAAATCCTTTTTATGTTTAAAATTAAAATGTAAAATTAATAAATACTTTTTTATTAGGTTTTACAAACCTTTCACTATTCATATCATCAAATCTAGATATTGAATACTCATTATAACCTTTTAAATAATCATTTATAAAATATACTGCATTACTATTTTCATTTAATTTAAAATATTCAATGTTAAGTTTTCTTAAATTTCTTATTTCAGTATATTGATTATTTTCTAATTCTTTTTTAGCTTTTTCAATGTCATTATATTCTTTTACTGCTCTATTATAATGTTTAATAAAACTATTAAAATCCTCGCCAATATAATCAATAAATAATTGAAAACTTTTATCATTACTTTTTAATATTGTTTGTATTGCTTTTTCTATACTATTAAAAAAATCTGCATTATAATTTATACTGTTAGCAATTTCATATGCTTTTTTTAATTCTTTTAATAATTTTATTTCTTGTTTATTTAATGTTTTCATTTTGTTTTAAATCCTTAATTAATTACTAATACCTTACTTTAATTTATTTTTTTATGTAATGCAATAACTAATTTAAAAATAATTAACTTTTTTATATGGGTATGGTTTTTTAATGTAAATAAATATAGATATATATTTTTATGCATAATCTTTTTATATTCATTCAAAATTTATATATGCATATTTAATATTACAAATATTATTAATTACTCATAATAAAAGAGTTAACACATATTAATTATTTGATGCATATCATAGTATATATTTATTTATGGTTTAAAATGATAACGTAATTTATAAACCATAGCATAAAAATAAACTATACTAGCCAAAATCGGTCAGAGTTCACCTAGCCCATGCGACAGCCACCCCACCCCACTACGTATACGTGTATGTACATATACACAGATGGGGAAAATAAGGTGTTAACTACTTTATATACGGATAAATGCACACAAAAGAGTGACATATTTACAACACTTAAAATATTTTTACAATTGGGGGGTTGACATGAATATAAAAATCGGCTATAATTCTACTTATCATTTAGATGTTACACCTAGAATAATAAAAAACAGCCAAATGCTACATTTAAATGGTAATTAGAGTACAATAATATATATAAATGTTATGTTCGTACTATTTTTTTATTGACAATGACGAAAAAATCTGTAAAACTTAATAATAAGAAAAGTATTTTAGAACAAGTGTACGATTCTCTGTACAAATATGGAGATATTCGCAATGTTAAAATACCACATTCGGATGTATACTATGTTCGTGCTGCCTTAGAAGCTCGTATGGGAGAAAAGTTGACTCTGGAACGTGTAGAAAAGGCAATGAGAGCAGAAGGATGGACAGGATAATGGCTAAACAAAAGCAAGATGGGCTAGGAATTATGATAGTTGTTGGTAAATCTAAAGATATGAATAAAATGAAAAAACAAATGGGCAAAAAAACTAAAATGGCTTATGGTGGTATGGCATATGGAAAGAAACATATGTACACAGGTGGTGGTTCAGTTACAATGAACCCCGGATTAGCAGCATTAGGAAAAGCTAGTCCAAAAGCATTTAAAAATATTACAGGCAAAGACCCAAGTGGCAACTAGACGAAACTATCAAAAAGAACGAAAATATGATTCACAACCTATCGTGAAGAAAAAACGTGCCAATAGGAATGCTGCACGATATAAAGCGTTAAAATTAGGATTAGTACGTAAAGGTGATAAAAAAGACGTACATCATGTGGGTGGTAATGCACTCAATAGGGGGAGCAAGTTGCAAGTGGTAAATGCATCCAAGAATAGGTCATTTCCACGAACAAAGAATGCTCGTAAATTATATAAAAATTCATAGGAGAATGTAACGATGCCAATGCATAAGAAAAAGAAAGCTATGGCTAAAGGTGGCTATGGTACACCAACCAAAAAAATGAAAATGCTGGGTGGTGGAATGGGCAAAAAGAAGAAAGCCATGTCTAAAGGTGGAGCTGCAAGACGTAAGTAATGCCGTATCTCATAAGTAACGTACCCCATTTTCATTGTTGGGTACGGAAAGAGTTTACGTCAAACCATTTGCAGTATCACGGAGAGTTTTTACATGCGATGGTGTTTGCAGTTAATACAATACCTGACCGGTCATTAAGTTTTCAACTTGTATTTACAGGCTGTGAAGCTGACTTTGAAGATGGTCCTGATAAAAATATACATGGTGGAGCGATGTGGGCACGTATGCCGATACAGGCATTAGTTGCTGACATACCATTAGATGAATGGTCAGAGCCAATGGAAGACCATTTGGTTCAACCGTGGGATTGTGAGTCGTATAACCATAGTGTTATTGTCATGGACAGAGTAAGTTCAAGTCCGTGGTTATGTAAGATTGGTGGTGAGTTCTACAAAGGTAAATATTTATTTACTGTGGATTACACAAATAGTGACATTGCTGATGACCCTGCTCAACATAAGCAGTCACATGTGCTGTATCTATTAGATGCAGGAAAATGGACAGGCAATGTTGTAGCCCTTCCAAATAATAGAGTTCGTGCAACAAGCCCTGCTTTATGGGCAACAGGAGAAGGTGCACCAGACTTTACACCGTCACAATGGACACACTCAGCCGAGTCACATGAAAGTTACTTAGACCCTTCTGTAACATTTGATAATTTATATGAGAGTAATAATGACAGCAAAAACAAAAAAGACAATAAAAAAAGTAGTTAAGGGATTAAAGAAAGCTAGTAAGACACATGCAGGTCAAGCGAAAACATTATCAGCATTAAAATTAAATAAGGGAAGCTCTGTAAATAAAGCAGGGAATTACACGAAACCGACTATGCGTAAAAGTCTATTTAATAGAATTAAAGCAGGAGGTAAGGGTGGTAATCCCGGACAATGGTCTGCTAGAAAAGCACAGTTACTAGCATCCCAATATAAAGCAAAAGGTGGAGGATACCGTGGCTAAAGGAACTGAAAAATTATATCAAACTAATCAACCAAGTGAAGATGCATTTGGTGGCAGTCTTGGAGACAACGACCCTATTATGCAACAAACAAAGAAAAAATCATTATCATTTTTTGATTGGTTAGACTTAAATGTACCAAAACAAAAAGGCAAAGGATTTTATGAGTGGCTTAACAGTTACCTGTGATTGAATTTGTTTTATATATTTATTTAGGAGAAGCCCTATATAATAAAACACAAGTATTTGATGACATTAATAGATGTCGATACTTTGCAGAAAGATTAAATGACCAGCGTTCAATACCCCAGCCTAATGGAACGCAAAAAAAATTAACGGCTGTTTGTTTTCCAAAGGATAAGTAAATTGATAGACCCCATTACACTTTCAGCAGCCGTAAGTGCCGCAAACATTGCGTACAATGGTATTAAGAAAGCCATATCTGTTTCTCGTGATATCGAAGACTTCACAGGAGAAATAGGCAAGTGGATGACTGCCGTTAGTGACGTTGATAACATTAACAAACGTGCAAGTAACCCATCACAGATAGATAGAATATTTAATGGGTCAGTTGAGGAAGTTGCCCTTCAGTCGTTTGCAGCAAAGAAAAAGTTATCAAAGCAACGAGAAGAATTAAAAAACTTTTTAATTGGAAACTATGGCTTAACAGCTTGGGAAGATATAATTAAAGAGGAAGGTCGTATAAGAAAGGCAAGACAGGAAGCTGTCTATGCAAAAGAACAACGACAACAAGAATTACGAGATGCTACTATTATCACGGTTGCCTGTTTAATTGGAGCAGGAGCAGTAGGAAGTATCTTATGGCTTATATTTATGGCATAGTGCTGTTAGCCTTTGTACCGATTGTACAGGCACAACAAATGACAACATGCCGATTAGCTTCACAAAGTATACACAATGACGCAAGACTTTGTGTGTATGTTGGAGCAAACAGAACATACTATACAAACACCGTGCCTTATGATGCAGGTGTATGTCCACCCCAATATAGTTGTGTATATAGACCCAATTCAAAAGGGTTTAATTTGAAAAATGTCGTTAAAAATATTAAAGACACATTTAAAGGAAAGGATTAACATGAACAAATTATTATTAGCATTAGTCGTATTATTACCATTTTCTGCACAGGCAGGACTATTAGGACTTGACAACACAATAAAAGGGGAGTATAATACAGATACAAGTGCTTCAACCTTAACAGGGGAAATTGGAAAAACAATTGGTTTATATGGTTTTTCTATCACAGGAGATGTAGATTTTGACATCAAGGAGTTTGAATACACAGGTATGGACTTTAAAGCTGAATATGACATATTAGATGCAAACAGTACATCTGTTTATATCTCATCAGGATTAGATACAGATTGGGAAATGGAAGACATTGTTGTTGGAGTTGAGGTTAAATTCTAATGTGGATTCCTATTATAACAATACTATGGGCACTAGGAGATAGTTCAACATGGGTAAACTTTCCAATGGTAAACTTTCCATTCTCGTCACAAGAAACGTGTTATAAATATATAGATACTGTCCGAAAGAGTACAATGCAAGATGCTCAATACTTAAATGGGTACAGCACGTGTCTTTATATAGAACCTCTAGAGGGAGAAAACACGTAGTTATGGTTTTAAAAAAATATCAAAACCCTAAAGGTGGATTAAATCAAGCAGGAAGAGATTATTTTAAACGTAAAGAGGGTAGTAACTTAAAAGCACCTGTAAAATCAGGTCTAAACCCTAGAAGAATATCTTTTGCTGCTAGATTTGCAGGTATGAAAGGTCCAATGAAAGACGCTAAAGGAAGACCCACACGTAAAGCATTAGCTCTAAAAGCGTGGGGATTTCGTAATGAATCATCAGCAAGAAATTTTGCTAATAGACATAAAAAAACATAGAGACAATGGCATTAAAAAAATCACAAAGGTCACTAAAAGCATGGAGCAAACAAAAATGGCGAACAAAATCTGGAAAGCCCTCATCAAAAACTGGAGAACGGTATTTGCCAGAGAAAGCAATAAAGTCATTGACATCTGCCCAGTATGCGGCAACGACAAAAGCAAAACGGCAAGGAACAAAGCAGGGCAAACAGTTTGTGAAGCAACCGAAAACGATTGCAAATAAAACATCACGATTTAGAAAATTTTCGTGATAATTACATAGAAAGGAAAAAAAATTATGATTAAGTCACTATATATATTTAGTATATTTTTAACTTTAGTAGGCACTATATCTAGTGCTGTTGCAAGAGAACAAATAAGGATTGTTGGTTCAAGTACCGTTTATCCATTTTCAACAATTGTTGCAGAGAAATTTGCACAGCAAGGAAATCCTGCTCCTATTGTAGAATCAACAGGTTCAGGTGGTGGAATGAAATTATTCTGTGCTGGTGTAGGTTTAGAACATCCAGATATTACAAATGCATCAAGAGCAATTAAAGATAAAGAAGCTACAACTTGTGAAAAAAATGGTGTTGCATTTACAGAGTTTGTTGTAGGTAATGATGGACTTGCATTTGCAAATTCAAACGAAGGACAAAAATTTAGTATTTCTATTGCCCATATAGCAGCGGCACTTGCAAAAGAACTTCCTAAAGATGGGTCTATACAAGATAATTTTTTGATGACTTGGGATGAAGTAGATGTTTATGTGCATAAACAAATAGGTCATCCAATTCTAGGTTTACCAAATCAAAAGATTGCAATTATGATACCACCACCAACCTCTGGAACAAGAGATGCAATGGGTTCTTTGTTTATGAAAAACGGTTGGAAGAAATTAGGACTATATTCTGGTGGCACAAAAAGTGGATATAAAGTATTAAGAGAAGATGGTGTTGTAATAGAAATGGGTGAGAACGATAATCTAATAGTAGAAAAATTAGTTGCAGATTCAAACTCCTTTGGTATTTTTGGTTATTCCTTTTTTGATACTAATAGAGACAAAGTTCAATCATCTACTATTGACAATATAGAATTAACTTTTGATAATATTGCATCGTATAAATATCCGGGTGCTAGACCACTATTCTTTTATGTAAAAAATGACCATATTCATGCAATACCAAATATGTTAGGTTATGTTGCAGAATTTGTATCAGAAAGAGCTATGAGTATTAATGGATATTTATTTCCAGCAGGACTTGTGCCTTTATCCGATAAAGACTATGCAGAACAAGTTGATGCATTATCAACATTAAAGGAAACAAAATAAATGCTTGGACTAAGCACATTATTAGGACCTATTAGCGACCTTGCAGGAACATGGCTGCAGGGTCGTGTTAACAAAGCAAAAGCTGAGTCGGAAGTAAAAGTTGCAAGGGCAAAAGCTGAAGCGAAAGTATATGAGACAGAAGCAACGTCTTCTATGCTTATGGAACAGAGCCTGACTAGCCAAATGGCAGGTTCGTGGAAGGATGAATTTTGGACTATTATTTTTGGTGGTATATTAGTAGGTTGCTTTCTGCCGTGGACACAACCCTACGTTAAAGAAGGTTTTGACTTTTTAAATGCCAACACACCGACATGGTTTGCTAATTGTTTATATATTAGTATTGGAGCTTCTTTTGGTTATAGGTTTGGTAAGCAAGGCTTACAAATTATGAACAAAAAAAAGTAAGCAGTTATGTCTGACTCAAAAGATTTAATTCCTGATAAGGAAGCATATCAGACAAACAAAAGGAGAATGGCATGGGTTTTAATTATTCTTATGGGTATTACTACTATAGTGACCCTGCTTTATCCAGACAGATTAGCCGAAGCCGAGAGTATTCTTATGACACAATACATAAGTATGTGTGGACTAGTAGGAGCATATTTTGGTTTTAGTGCAATAAGTGGAAGGAAATAACGTGGAATCATTTCTAGATAGACTACAAGAAGAACTAACAATAGATGAAGGATGCAAGTATGAAATTTACCTTGACCATTTGGGATTGCCTACGTTCGGAATCGGACATCTCATTAAAGAACAAGACCCTGAACACGGAAGACCAGTCGGAACAAAGGTGGATGAAATACGAGTTAGCGAATGTTTTAATCAAGACATTATGGTTACACTACAGGACTGTAAAAATGTATTTGAAGACTTTGATGCATTACCTCAAGAGGTAAGACTTATTGTTGCAAATATGATATTTAATTTAGGCAGACCACGATTTTTAGGTTTTAAGAAATGTATTCAAGCTATCAAAGATGGTGATTGGTTTGAAGCGTCAGTACAAATGCAGGATTCAAGATGGTACAAACAAGTCACAAACAGAGCACAACGGCTCGTAGACCGAATGAGAGCAATAGATTCGTAACACAAGAATTAGTTAAACAACAGCAAAGAAAAAATCATATTGCAGTATTACAAAAATTTTTTACACCTGTTGAAAAACATTTTATAAAATATAAAGGAGAAAATAAATGGGTAAGATAAAAGCAGTAGTATCATTAGCAGATGCAGTAGCACAGCTAACAGGTCGGCAAGTAAAAAAATTAGCTGAAAAATTAGGTTTAGACCCTAAAAGAAATTTAAGTGAAAATAGACTTAGAACTGCAGTAGCTGATGAAGGTCAAAAGTATATAAAACAAAAAAATAAAGATAGTGATAGATTAGTTGGTGCTACAACATTAGCTGCAGGTGTTTCTACGGCTTATTCAGTTGGTCAATTTTTTCGAGATATGCTTGGTATTAAAACAATGGGAGATGCTACTTTAAAAACTCCAAAAGCCAAAGCTGATGTTATTAAAAAACCTGTTTCTAAACCTTCAAAAAAAAGCACCGTAAAAACACCTCCATCTAAACCTAAAATATATAAAACTATAGATGGAAAAGTTTTAACTGAACAACAATATTTAGAATACCTAGATGAAGGACAAGATATTACAGCTAAAAATAAAAAAATTTTAAAAGAAGTAACAGGCAATAAAGGCAATAAAGGCAATAAAGGCAATAAAGGTATGCTAGTAAACAATAAAAAAAGATTTGGAAATATGGATTACAGAAAAGGTGGAATGGTAATAAAATAATGGCTAGACAACTTACAGAACGACAACAAAAGTTTATGGATGTATTATTTGCAGAAGCAAATGGAAATATTGCTAATGCAAAAATTATTGCAGGATATTCTCCTAACACCAACAATCAAGAAATAATAAAATCTTTGCGTGACGAAATTATGGATGCAACACAAATGTTTTTAGCAGGAAGTGCACCACGTGCTGCGTTTGCTATGGTTAATGGCTTAGATGACCCAACTGAATTGGGCATTAAAGAAAAACTAATGGCAGCAAAAGAATTGCTTGATAGGACAGGTTTAGTAAAAACTGAAAAAGTTCAAGTTGAAGCATCAGGGGGTGTTATGTTAATGCCACCTAAAAATATAGTAGAAGATAATTAATGCCACGTATTTTAGATAGGTTAGTATCTCAATTAAAAAATAAAGGATACAATCAAAAAAAATCTTATGCAATAGCTACAAGTAAATTACAGAAAGCAGGGCATTTAAAAAAAGGAACAAATACAGCTACATTAAAAGGTAAACTAGCAGGTGCAAAAACTCCTGCTCAAAGAGCAATACAACGTGCTGTAAGACTTTCAGGAAAATCACCAAAAGCATATGTTTATAATGCAAAAACAAATAGAGCTACATTAAAAAAATGAGTAGAGATACAGGAAGTTGGGAATTACCTCAACCCCTTGATATAAAAGAACAAGATGAGTGGGTAGCAATACCTCGTATCGCACGTATTATTCCTTTTGGATATAAAGTTGACCCTGAAAATAATCATATACTAAGACCCATTCCTATAGAGTTAGATGCCTTAGAAAAAGCAAAGTCGCATCTTAAACAATACTCTTATAGGCAAGTTGCAAATTGGTTGGCAAGTTTTACAGGAAGGTCTATATCACATATAGGTTTAATGAAAAGAGTACAACGTGAGCAAAAACGTAAGAACAAAGCTAGAGCTATCCGTGTCTGGGCAGAGTATGCAGAAAAAGCCATTGAGACAGCGAAAGAGCTTGAAAAAGAAAGAAGTGGTAGCACAGCCAATAGTGGCTGAACCTATAGAGGAATTACCCAAGGTTGAACAGAATGTTGTTTTTCAACCAAATAAAGGACCTCAAACGGAGTTTCTTGCAGCAGGTGAAAGAGAAGTTCTATATGGTGGTAGTGCAGGTGGTGGTAAATCATTTGCAATGTTGGCAGACCCTTTACGATATATGGGTCATCCATCTTTTAGTGGATTACTATTAAGGCACACAACAGAAGAATTAAGAGAACTTATATTTAAGTCACAGGAATTGTACCCTAAAGTATGGAAGGGTATAAAATGGTCGGAACGTAAGATGCAATGGGTAGCACCATCAGGTGCAAGACTATGGATGTCATACCTTGATAGAGATGAAGATGTTATGCGTTATCAAGGTTTAGCATTTAGTTGGATAGGCTTTGACGAATTAACTCAATGGGCGACACCTTTTGCTTGGAATTATATGCGTTCACGATTACGTTCTGTAGCATCGGACTTGCCAATATATATGAGAGCAACAACAAATCCGGGTGGTATAGGACATATGTGGGTTAAAAAAATGTTTATTGACCCTGCACCTTATGGAAGACCTTTTGATGCTACAGACATTGAAACAGGAGAAATACTTAAATACCCATCTGGACACCAAAAAGCTGGAAAATCCCTATTTAAAAGGAGATTTATTCCTGCAAGATTATCTGACAATCCGTACCTCGCACAAAGTGGCGACTACGAAGCAATGCTCCTCTCCTTACCAGAGCAACAAAGACGACAACTCTTGGAAGGCGATTGGGATATTAAAGAGGGTGCAGCGTTTACTGAGTTTAATAGGGATGTACACGTTATTGACCCCTACGCTATTCCTAATAATTGGATTAAGTTTAGGGCTTGTGACTATGGTTATGGGAGTTATTCAGGGGTTATTTGGTTTGCTGTTTCGCCATCAGAACAGTTGGTCGTCTACAGAGAACTCTACGTTTCTAAAGTCCTTGCCACAGATTTGGCAGATATGATTTTAGACTTAGAAGTAGGCGATGGTAATCTTAAATATGGTGTATTAGATTCATCTCTCTGGCATAAACGTGGAGATACAGGTCCTTCACTAGCAGAGCAAATGATTATTCGTGGATGTCGATGGCGACCATCCGATAGAAGTAAAGGCAGTAGAGTGTCAGGAAAAAATGAAATACATAGAAGATTACAGATTGACGAATTTACAGATGAACCTCGACTGGTATTTTTTAACAACTGTACAAATGTAATTTCACAACTACCCTCAATACCATTGGATAAAAAAAATCCAGAAGATGTAGATACAAAATCAGAAGATCACTTGTATGATGCATTACGATATGGTATAATGTCACGACCACGTTTTAGTGTGTTTGATTATGATACAAGAAAACCACATATTAAATACACACCATCAGATACAACATTTGGATATTAATTTATGGCAGAAGAAAACATTACAATGGATGACGAAGCAATAGCATTAGAAGATGCTAAAACCACAGACGAAGATTTTAAAATCTCTGGTTTAATTGACTTTGTATATTCTCGTTACAAAAAAGCTGAAGATTACCGTGAAAACGATGAAGATAGATGGTTAAAAGCCTATCGTAATTATAGAGGTTTATATGGTCCTGACGTTCAGTTTACGGAAGCTGAAAAGTCAAGAGTATTTATTAAAATTACAAAAACAAAAACACTTGCAGCGTATGGACAAATAATTGATGTGCTGTTTGCAGGTAATAAATTTCCATTAAGTGTTGAGCCAACGGAACTTCCTGAAGGTGTAACAGAAAATGTAAATGTTAAGTTGACACCTGATGTAGGTGCAACAATGCCAATGCCTGAAGAAGAGATGGAATCCCCTTATGGTTTTGAAGGTGATGGACAGGAATTACCAAAAGGATTTACAGCAAATGGATTAAAGCTAGGACCTTTACAAGAAAAACTTCAAGATGTTGATGTCAAAGAAGGAGTGGGTACAACACCTGATAAAATTACATTTAGCCCTGCTATGGTTGCAGCTAAATCAATGGAAAAGAAAATTATTGACCAATTAGAAGAATCTAATGCATCTAAATACTTGCGTAATACAGCATTTGAAATGGCACTTTTTGGAACAGGTATTATGAAAGGACCTTTTGCAATAGATAAAGAGTATGCTAATTGGGATGATGAAGGTGTTTATAGTCCTAAATTTAAAACAGTTCCTCAAGTTAATCATGTATCTGTGTGGAATTTTTATCCTGACCCTGATGCACACAACATGGAAGAAGCACAATATGTTATTGAAAGACATAAACTTTCACGTACACAGCTAAGACAATTAAAAAAACGACCATATTTTAGAGCACAAGTAATAGATGAAGCTGTAAACACAGGTGAGTCATACATAAAAAAACATTGGGAAGATGATTTATCAGACTATCAACCTGAACACGGTATTGATAGATTTGAAGTTATTGAGTATTGGGGTATGTGTGATACGGCAATGTTATTAGAAAATGATGTAGAGATACCAAAAGAGTTACAGAAGTTTGATGAGTTACAAGCAAATATTTGGATATGTAATAAAAAACTTATTAGAGTTGTATTAAATCCATTTAAACCTGCAAAAATACCTTACATGGCATCTCCATATGAATTAAATCCCTATTCATTTTTTGGTGTAGGTATTGCTGAAAATATGGATGACACACAAACATTAATGAATGGTTTTATGAGAATGGCAGTTGACAATGCTGTACTATCAGGAAACTTACTTATAGAAGTAGATGAAACAAATTTAGTTCCGGGTCAAGATTTATCTGTTTATCCGGGAAAAATATTTAGAAGACAAGGTGGTGCTCCGGGTCAAGCAATATTTGGTACAAAGTTCCCAAATGTGTCAGGAGAGAATATGCAGTTGTTTGACAAGGCACGTGTACTAGCTGATGAATCTACAGGGTTGCCATCGTTTGCACATGGACAAACAGGTGTATCAGGTGTTGGAAGAACAGCAAGTGGTATATCTATGTTAATGAATGCAGCAAGTGGTGGTGTTAAAAGCGTTATTAAAAATGTAGACGATTATTTATTAAGACCTCTAGGAGAAAATTTATTTAGTTTTAACATGCAGTTTGATTACGACCCTAAAATAAAAGGGGATTTAGAAGTTAAAGCAAGAGGAACAGAAAGTTTAATGGCAAACGAAGTAAGGTCACAGAGATTAATGCAGTTCTTAGGAATTTCTAGTAATCCTGCTCTTGCACCATTTGCTAAGTTTCAATACATTATTAGAGAGATTGCAAAGTCTATGGATTTAGACCCTGATAAAGTAACAAATAATATGGAAGAAGCAGCATTACAAGCTAAAATGTTACAAGAAATGCAAATGCAACAACAACCCTTACAACCACCTGCAGGTGTAGACCCTAATGACCCAACAGGTTCAGGTGGTGGAACAATAGGAACAGGTCAAGCACCTCTTCCACAAGAACAAGGATTTACAGGAAATGCACAACCACAAGGACAACAAGCAAGTGCTGTCGCACCTCAAGCCACTAGTGGAGAACAAGAAACTACTGGACAGCTTCAATGATTATATTGATGTGCTAATAAACAGACAACATCAAATTATTGAACAAAGTGAAGACAACATTGTAATGTACAGAGCACAGGGTGCAATAGCATCGTTGCGTAGATTAAAGTTAATGCGTCAAGAAGTCTTAGGAGTAAGAAAAAATGACTAAATTACCCCCTTTGGAAAGTTCTGCTAAAACAGCTATAGGAGCAGGTTCTTCAGGAACAGGGGGAACTGTAGGAAGTTACATTGCAGCAGATAAATTATTTACACAAAAAGGTGGAACTAAATTAGATTTTGGTTCAGGTAGAGGAGAGGGTGCTCAATTTATAAAAGCAGATACTTATGAACCTTATGTTAAAAGTAATCCGAAATACACAACATCTGGTCAAATACCTAGTAATAGTTATGACAAAATTACAAGTTTAAATGTATTAAATGTTATACCCCCAGAACAAAGAAAAGAAACTGTAAAAGAAATAGCAAGAGTTTTAAAACCTAATGGGGAAGCTATTATTTCAACTAGAGGAAAAGATGTTGAAGCAGCAAAAAATAAAATAAAAGTAAAAGATGGTTATGTTATAGGTAAAGGCAAAGACGCTAGATTTCAAAAAGGATTTGCTGTAGACGAACTTAAAAAATATGTTCAAAAAATTCTAGGCAATAATTATGTAGTACAACCCATTAAGGGTGTGGGTAAAGCAGCCATTAAAATAACAAAAGGTGCTGGAATGAACCCTTTAGAGGATACACAGTTTGGTTCTCCTAAACCAGAGTTAGTAGATGTGTTAGACCCTACAATAAAACAAAATTTTAATGAAGGTGGAAAAGTTATGGAAAAACAAATGTCATTATTTCAAGAAGGTGGATTAGAACAAGATGGTGGTACAGTTGACCCTGTATCAGGCAATGAAGTTCCTATAGGTTCAGCCCAAGAAGAAGTACGAGATGATATACCTGCACAACTAAGTGAAGGTGAGTTTGTGTTTCCTGCTGATGTTGTAAGATTTATAGGTTTAGAAAAACTTATGATGCTACGACAAGAAGCTAAAGCAGGTTTAAAGAAAATGGAAGCAATGGGTCAGATGGGTAATTCCGAAGAAGCTACAATTCCAGACGACATGCCATTTTCTTCTGATGATTTAATTGTTGGTGATGATACAGGTGACGGTGACTTAGAAATGCAAGTTGGTGGATTTGTTCCACCTTTTGGTACACAACAACAACAGGGCACTGGTATTTATACTCAAGCATCACAAATGGGTAATCAATTTAACATACAACCTCAACAAACTATGCAGCCCTCTGGAATGGTTTCACAACAACCTGTAGCAACAGGATATAGTCCTACATTTGTAGGTGGTCAACAACCTGTTACAACGTTTGATAATTTAATTCCTTTACCAGCAAAAAAATATGAAAACATCCGATTTGTCAATGCAACAGGTGAAGTTATGATAATACCACATGTTGATGATAATCCTGTATTTCCAGTACCTGAAGGATACACACGAGAAACACAAGTTCAAAAAGATACTGAAGAAACATTAAAGTCTCCAACAGATGCTGAAGTTAAAACAACTACACTAACAAAGCCTGACCCTAATTTACAACGTGACCCACAACGAGAACGAGAAGAAGCTGAAGCTCAAAAAAAAGCTATAGAGAGAAGTTATGCTAGTATGGTAGAGACTGCAATAGCACAATCTGGCAAAAGTAGTTTAGAAGAAATTACAGATTATATTAAATCTGGAGAAGTAAAAGCTGAAATTTTTGGAATGGAGTTTAAGGTTCCGGGAATTACATTTAATGAAGCAGGTATTGCAAAAGCATATGAAGACAATAAAAAATTAGCAGGGAAAGTACCTCTTCCTAAACCTAAACCACCAAAAGATGAACGAACATTAGTACCTACAGAAGAAGAAATTAAAATAGCTCAAGACCCTTCTGACCTCCCTGTACCAACAGTAATACAAACTCAAGCTAAAGATGAAGCTGATGCATACTTAAAACAATTAGAAAAAAGAGCATCACAAGAACAAAAAAGACAACAAGAAAAAGAAAGAAGACAAGAAGAAAAAGATGCAATGAGAGCTAAAGGAGATACAACTACTAATCTTACAGTTGCTCCTAGCAAAGCAAGTGGTTTGTCAAGAGAACAACAACTTAGAGGTATTAAACAAGGTGGTTTATTAAAAAAATCTAAGAAAAAAGTTATGAAGCAAGGTGGGTTAGCTTCTAAAAAATAACCCATATTTGTTGGCTACTCATACCCCATGATGGCTACTCTGACCCCAACAAAGGAGAATGGAAATGGCAGAAGAATTAACAATGGCAAAAGACGCAACACCAAAAAAAGTTGCATTTATGACTAAACCTTATTCAAATGAGGATAAAAGAAAAAAAGAGGAAGACGAACTTAAACAGTTATTAGAAGAACAAAAGAATGACACAGCTAAAACAACTGATAAAGGAGATACTACCGAGCAAGATACTGATGATGCAGAGCCTAAAAGCGTTGAAGAGCGAACTTTTAAAAAGCGTTATGGTGATTTACGAAAGCATCAACAACAACAACAAAAAGTTTTTGAGGACAAAATTTCGGCTCTTGAAAATCAATTGGAAAAAGCTACAAAAAAAGAAATTCAGTTACCAAAAACAGAAGAAGAATTAGAAGAGTGGACAAAAAAATATCCAGATGTTGCGGCAATTGTTGAAAGTATAGCAATAAAAAAAGCTAAAGAACAATCTGAAGATTTAGAATCTCGTATGAAAAAATACGAAACTTTACGAGAAGAAGCAACAAAAGAGAAAGCTGAAGTTGAGTTACTAACTTTACATCCTGATTTTGGAACAATAAGAGATAGTGACGATTTTCATAATTGGGCTGAAGAACAACCTAAGTGGGTACAAGATGCTTTGTATGAAAATCAAAATGATGCTAAATCAGCAGCACGTGCAATTGATTTATATAAAGCTGATAAAAATATTACAAAAACCAAACCTAACAAAGATGCAGCAAAAGCTGTAAATACTAGAGGGGAAAGAACCGAACCACAAAAAGATGAAAGTAAATCTTACATGAAAGAATCAGAGGTTCAAAAAATGTCAGTAAAAGAATATGAAAAAAATGCTGACACAATTATGGAAGCAATACGTTCAGGTAAATTTGTTTATGATATATCAGGTTCAGCAAGATAGGAGTGTACAATGTCAAAGTTTTATATTCCTAAAAAGGATGAAGAATATATAGCACCATTTGGTCCTGTGATGGGCTACAAAAAAATGTCCGATAGTTTTGTTAAAAATATGAACAAGGCTATGAATCCTAATTTAAAAGATTGGTCAGGTAATTTAGTTGGTAAAGTAAAACATGAATTAAAGTTTGACCATGAAATAGAAAAATTATGGCTTGATGAGTTTTCACAATTTATAGGAAGACTGCATAACTATGTTGAGTACAGACATTCTTTTGGTACAAAAAAACTTGATACTGTAAATAATGATTATGGTATAAAGATTGCTTCAGGTTGGTTTGTAAGACAATTTGAAAATGAATATAACCCATTGCACGTGCATACAAGTTGTAGACTATCATGTGTTGGATATTTAGCTTTACCTGACGGTATTGAAAAAGAATGGGAAGAAGATTATAAAGACCATCATCCTGCAAATGGACACATACAATTTGCTCATGGAACAAATTCAGGATATAACCAAACTAATTTTATGGTAAAACCACAAGTAGGAGACTTTTATGTTTTTCCTGCAGAATTATTTCATTGTGTTTATCCATTTAAAACTAAAGGCGAAAGACGGTCTTTTAGTGTCAACTTTAATTTTTTAGAAATACCTAAGAAATCTGTTGACAAAAAGTAATTTATACGTATAACTATATGTATAATCTTTGTGTAGCCCACTATATGTAGTGTTACCTACATAAAATAAATACGCAAACGACAATAATTTACTAGATTACCTGATAAACTTAGCCCAATATGTGTAAGTATGTACACCTTATACACGTTGCACCTTATGTAAATCAGCCCTATGAATACATTTGTATGTTTTGCATCTGTAAATATGCTAATTAAAGGAGATTAACTTATGGCATTTTCTAGTGCAGCAGGTTATGGTAATCTTCCTAACGGTAATTTTAGTCCTATTATCTACAGCAAACAGGTGCAACTTGCATTTCGCAAGGCATCTATTGTAGACGCAATCACTAATAACGATTATTTTGGTGAAATCGCAAATATGGGCGATACTGTTAAGGTTATCAAAGAACCTGAAATTACAGTTAAGGCTTATTCACGTGGTACAACAATTACACCACAAGACCTTGACGATGAAGAGTTTAACCTTACTATTGACAAAGCTAACTACTTTGCATTTAAGGTTGACGATATCGAAGAAGCTCACTCACACGTAAACTTTCAACAGTTGGCAAGTGATAGAGCTGCTTATAGACTTTCTGACCAATTTGACCAAGACGTTCTTGGTTACTTGTCAGGTTTTAAACAATCATCAATACATGGTTCAGCAGATACTGTTAACGATACTGTTAATGGTGCTGTAGCAGTTTCAACTGCAGGTACAGATGAACTGTTATCTTCAATGAAGTTAGATGCTTCTGACTTTACTGACGGTTCAGGAACTGCAGGTTCTGCTAGTGCAGGTATTGCAATTCAGCCTAGACTTCCGGGTGCAACTGATGCAACACCAGCAGCAGGAGACACATATCCATTGACGTTGATTGCAAGAATGGCAAGACTATTAGACCAACAAAATGTTGACACTAATGGTCGTTGGTTAGTACTTGACCCTGTGTTTATTGAAGTACTAAAAGATGAAGACTCAAGACTATTCCAAGCTGATTGGGGTGGAGACGGACTTCAAAATGGTTTAGTATTAAATAGCTTACACGGTTTTAAAGTCTATCAATCTAATAACTTACCTTCTGCAGGAACAGGTCCGGGAACAGCAGGTGCTAATAGTACCTCAAATTTCGGAGTTATTGTTGCAGGACATAGTTCATCAGTAGCTACTGCCGAACAAATCAATAAAACAGAAACTTACAGAGACCCTGATAGTTTTGCTGATATTGTTCGTGGTATGCATTTGTATGGCAGAAAGATACTTCGACCTGAAGCTATCTGTACTGCTAGATACCACTTAGCATAAAGGAGAATTTAATATGGCATTAGGCGATAATACAA
>MDTB01237064.1_pt1 | contig 27769 bp, 13 predicted proteins | sample 811161 | NCBI WGS metagenome assembly MDTB01 (sample SAMN05326650, study PRJNA326480) | marine metagenome | isolation source: seawater | place: Mediterranean Sea | collected 2009
ATTTGCCCAAACCCATCAAGAACCCGCTTTTGAACCCCGTCAAGAATTGCTGGACTATTCTGCGAAAGATTGGGAAGAATTGACTCGGGAAACCTTTGATGTGATCTTTAAAAATAGTGCTGTAAAACGAGCGGGATTTGACCGCTTTAAACAGTCGATTGGGTTTTTGTCCTAACCCTTTTAAGCACAAAAGCGACAAAATTATCCAAGGAGAAGACACTCGCCAAGTCGAAGCCATCCAAGCTGTTCGCTCAGAAAAAAAATTGGAAACAGCAATGGTAGGGCAGCGGATGTTTGATCCTAGACGTTGGGGCAATGCCAAGGAGGTGATGAATGCTTACTTTGAAAATGACGCACGAACCATTTCCAATTTTGCGCAGAAAGTGAATCCCTATGAGGATAAACACAACATGCAACCCATTCCGCAACAGGCAATTGACTTGAGCGGAGGTGTTTTAGATCAAAATCCAGGCTACTAGTGTTTAAACACGATAACGAATACCAATTAATACTAATTATGGCTCCCAAAGGGAGCCATAATATTTTGGAGTATAAATATAATGCACTAAGTTGAGTCTCTCACCACCAAATTGGTTGGGATCACTTTGGTTTGGTATTCGACAGGATTACCAGACACCTTTTGCAGGCGTTCTCGTGCAAATTGTTCAAAAATTTGCTCTCCCATAAGAATTCCAGGTTGGTCTATGGTGGACAGGCTGGGGGTTATTTTTTCAGAAAGTAACCAATTGCTAAACCCAATTACTGACACCTCTTGGGGGATCCTTATTTTTTTTCTTTTTAAATATCGTAGGGCACCAACAGCCACCAAGTCGGCATGGGCAAAGACCGCATCAAAGGGGATCTTCTTTTCATGTAAAGTTTTCAACTGATCGTAGCCCTCTTCATCATCACCTTGCGGACAAGAAAGAACCAAAGCAGAATCAAATGGAATTGCTGCTGTATCTAGGGCGGCCTTGTATCCTAAAAAACGATCGATGGCTACTTGTGGCATCAGTGGGCCTCGAAGATGGACAATTCGTCTCTTTCCCCTGTCAATTAAGTGTTGGGTAGCAAGGTTGGCTGCCTCTCGGTCATCGATGACCACTTTGGAAGAATGGATCAATTTTGAAATTTTATCATATTGAATTAAAACAACATTGGAATCTATAATAGAGCCAAGATGCTGGGTATTGTAAGTTTCTTCTGATAAAGAAATAAAAATGCCATCTACTTTTTGATTTAACAGGTGTTCAACATGTTTTTTTTCCAAATCATATGATTCGTTGCTAGTTAGAACAATCACTAAAAAACCTGCTTTTTCTGCAGAATTCAAGACTCCTTGCAGAATATTATTAAAAAAATAATGATTTACGTTGGGAAGAATTAACCCTACTATCTTGGACTCTTTAGTTCGTAACGAAGCAGCTACGGTGTTGGGTGTAAACCCAATTTCTTTTACATAGTCTAAGATTCGTTGCCGTGTATTGTCACTGACATCCGGATAGTTGTTGAGAACTTTAGAAACTGTTGTAATTGAGACCCCAAGTGCTTTAGAAATTTGTTTTAATGTCATAACCATAAACAAAGTGCAACTTTTTTATCAATTTCATAAAAAACAATTCATTTTTTTCAATAAATATTATTTTCGAAAACGTTTTAGTTTGAATAAATAACACAAAATCATGGCAGTTAAAATTCTGGTAAAGAATATTCACTAGTATTGCAACAGTAAGGTTTTAGAATTAATTTCAATTTAAACAAACGATAATGAAAAAAGATTTATTCAGGTCACTTCTGTGCTCTATCCTTTTTTTGGGTAGTACAGGTCTGATCGCACAGACGATTAACGGTACAGTTAGTAGCGAGGATGGTCCGCTCCCCGGAGCCACCGTCCAAGTTCAAGGAACAGACCGTGGTGTGAGTACCGATTTTGATGGGAATTTCTCAATAGAAGCAGGTACTGATGACGTATTGATTGTTTCTTTTGTTGGTTTCTCAACACAAGAAGTAGCAGTAAACGGTCAAGATAATGTACTTATTACACTCGAAGCTGGAAATGAGCTGGATGAAATTGTAGTTACCGGTTATGGGTCTATAGCAAAAAGAGACGCAACCGGAGCTGTTGACGCAATTGGGACAGAATCTTTTGATTTGATTTCTGCTGATTCACCAGCACAACTTCTACGAGGTAAAGTTGCTGGGGTACAAATAACCAGTTCTACAGGTGAACCGGGAGCAGGGGTTTCGATACGAGTTCGAGGAAACACTTCTGTCCGTTCTGGTAATGAACCACTAATTGTAGTTGATGGGATCCCACTAGCAGGAGGAAATACCCAGTCTGGTTCTGGAGAATTTGGAGGTCTTGGTTCTGGATCGCCAAGAAACCCATTAAATTTCATCAATCAAAATGACATTGAAAGTATTAGTGTTCTAAAAGACGCATCATCAACGGCGATATATGGATCTAGAGGTGCTAATGGTGTTATCTTGATAACAACAAAAAAATCCAAAAAAGGTGTTGGTGAGCCAATTGTTACTTATTCAGGGTCTGTTGGTTTTTCTTCATTTGCTGAAAACAGTAGTTATGAAGATGTAATGTCAAGATCAGATTTCATCTCTAATTTACCTGCTGATGCAACAGACGTAAGAGCTGAATCTGGGTCCTCAAATTGGAGAGATGCTCTATTAAGAGATGCGGTATCCAATCAACATGATGTAACATTTTCAACTTCTACAGAAAAGTCAGCTACTCGTTTATCTTTTGGGGCTAATCTACAAGAAGGGATAATCAACAAAACCGGAATGGATAAATACAATTTATCTTTTTTCAATTCTTATGACATGTTCGATGATAAGGTGAATATCCAAACAAGAGCTCTGTATTCAGACATAGACGATCAATCTCACCTGTTAACAAATAATGCTGGATATCAAGGTAACATTATAGGGACAGGACTATATTGGAGACCTACATTGAATTACAACAATAGTGATGGTTCCTATGTATTTGAACAAAGAGACTTTATTAATCCAAAACATTTGTTAGATGCTTTCGATGACCTAACAAACACTAAACGTCTACTGGCTAGTGTCAATGTTTCGGTAAATCTATCTGAAAAGCTAACCTTCAGAACACTCTATGCTGTTGATAGCTCAAGATCACTCAGAGAGTCCCAGATGGCCCCTACTATTTTATTACAAGATCAAAACCAAAATGGTTTCGAAGGGACAGCAAGGGTTTCAACAGATGAAAGATTGAATAAAACCTGGGAAAACACCCTCAATTATCAAGATAGTATTGGGGATCTTAATTTAGACTTTTTGCTAGGTTATTCATATTACAACTATTATGCTTCAGGTAAAGGTTTTTTTGCTAGAGGATTTAATGCTGATCAAGTAAATCTAATTGATAACTTGGAAGGTGTGACTGCTGCTGCCGGTAATGGCCCTAGTTCTTATGCTAATGAGGCAGAATTACAATCTTATTTTGCAAGAGCCATCCTATCATATGATAAATTCTTAGCTACGCTAACCTATCGTATAGATGGTTCATCAAAATTTGGTGAAGACAGTAAATATGGTAGTTTCCCTTCCATCGGATTGGGATATAAAATATTCGAGAATGAATCAGGTGACATTAATGATTTAAAAGTGAGAGTAAATTATGGTATCACTGGAAACCAAGAATTTGCTCCTAACTCCGCTATTTCTGTTGCAGCATATAACAATACTGCACTTGCATTAGTAAACAATGCTAATCCAGATCTGGAGTGGGAAAAAACCACTTCTTATGGAGCTGGAGTTGATTTCAGTATTTTGAACAATCGTTTAACGGGGTCTCTTGATTATTTCTTCAAAGAAACAGATGATCTCATTTTCCCTTTACCAGATGCAGCGACTAAACCAGGTCCTGCAGCTCCTAGACTTATTAACTTAGACGGAGTTTTAGAAAACTCAGGTATTGAAGTTGCATTAAATTACACGATTATTGATAATGATAAATTGACCTGGAATATTTCAGGGAATGCATCATTCTTAAGTAATGAGATTAAAGAATTTCCAGGGTTTATTCCTACTTCCGATATCAGTGGGCAGGGACTTTCAGGTGCTTTTGCTCAAGTAATTGCAAATAATTCACCCTTATTCTCTTACTATGTATTTGATTTTAGAGGATATGATTCTAATGGAAACTCATTATACACTCAACCTGATGGTAGTGAAGGTCCTCTTGGATCTGCTGCTAAGCAATTAGATGAAGATTTACAACCATTGCCTAAAACTAATCTTGGTTTATCAACTAGTGTTTCTTTTGGACAGTTTGATGTTGGTACTACTTTCTATGGTCAGTTTGGACACTACTTATACAATAACACTGCTAATGCTATTTATGTTAGAAGTGCTTATCCTACAAGAAACGTTCCAAAATATGTTTTAGATAGCGGTCAATCTAATTCAGATCCTAATACACCTTCCACAAAATTTATGGAAAAAGGTGATTTCTTAAGATGGTCTAACCTTAGTATAGGTTACACTTTTGATTCAGCAACTGCAAACCAAATTGGGGCTTCTAGTGCGCGAGTATATCTCAATGCAAATAATCTTGCTACGTTTACCGATTACACAGGATTTGATCCTGAAGTAAGTATAAGTAAAGGTAGAGCAGGAGTTCCTTCAGCTGGAATGGATTACTTTTCGTATCCTAGAGCAAGAACATTCTCTGTAGGAGTTAACTTAACTTTTTAAATAAATTGAAATGAAAAAACTAAATTTTTACTTATTAACACTTTTTGTCTCAACTGCACTAATTGTTAGTTGTACAGACTTAGAAGAAATACCTATTGACGGCGTTACTGCCGGAGGAGGAGGAGGAGGTTCTGCGCCAGATTTCAGAACGGTCCTTAATGAAATGAATGGAATTTATGTTGAATGGAACCGCCAAGGTGGACTAAACGAAATGGCTGCAGATATGTGGGCCGGTCCGACGCGTGGTGCTGACTGGGATGATAATGCTGCGTTAAGACAATTACACACGCATACTTGGGCTCCCGATCATGCGTTTATTGGAGCGGCTTACAATATCTATTTAACAGGTATTTTTAATGCAGATCTATTGTTAGCAGATGCTTCTCAATCTGCAGATCATGCAGCTACTAAATTTTTGAAGTCATGGTTTTATTATCAAATGATCGATAAATTTGGAAAGGTTCCTTATCGAACTGATTACACAGATTTAACATTAGATGCACAGGTATACACTCGTCAAGAGGCTTTCCCAATCGGTGTTGCTTTGGCAGAGGAAGCTTTAGCTGCTTTACCCGAAACACCTGGTGCCGCTGGAACTGCATCTGTAAATACCTTTACAAAAGATGCTGCTCGCATTTTATTGGCTAAATATCATCTTAATAGAGCTGTATTTACATCTGAATTTGGTACTACTGAATTCTCTCATGATGCTTCTGATATGACCGCTGTCATTAATTATGTTAACGATATGTCAGCAACTCTTGAATCGGGTGCAACTGACGGTGCTGCTTATTGGAAAAATTTTGATGTAGACAATGACACTTCTTCAGAAATAATTTATGCATTGCCAAGTATAAGAGGAGGTGGAGCTGACGATGTTGCAGATACTAGATGGTATTACTTCTCTGGTGCACATTATAACTTTACTCCAGGCGGCTGGAATGGTCCTTCAATAACTGCAGAGGCATACGCATACTTTCAAGAAAATGGTGTTGCAGAGGGTGAAGATCCCAGGGCTACTTACACAACACCTTTACTAGTTGAAAATTTCAACACCTCGGCTGATTTAGGAGTTGGAGTAGGTATTTTAAGAGGACTACAATATGCTCCTGGAGGCACAACTCCTCTTGAGGATCGAAATGGAAATCCACTTGATTTAGTTCCGTTAACTGAACTAGTTATGACCTCAAGAGCTACAATTGAAACACAAGGTTTTAGAGGAAGAAAATACTTTCCAGATGCTGAAAATATGGATAGCCCAGCAAATAACAGTGTTGTCTATCGTTATTCTGATGCTATGCTAATGCGTGCAGAAGCAGCCTTAAGGGGTGGAACTGGAGGTGATGCTCAAGCTGATCTAGACGCTATAAGAGCCAGAGTTGGACTTGGTAGTATTCCTGCATCATTGGACAATGTGTATTCAGAGAGAGCACGTGAACTTTGGTTAGAAGGATTTAGAAGAGAGGATATGATTCGTTTTGGTACATTCCTATCCCCTAAAGGATTAAAGCCAGCTGAATCAGATCCAAAATATCTTTTGTATTCAATTCCTGCTGACGCATTGATTAATCCAAATATGTCTCAAAATCCAGGATATTAATTTATAATTCTTTTTTGACGTAAAAAAAGGGCAAATTTATTTGCCCTTTTTCATTTTATATTCAAAATAAAACTGCATATTTTAATTATGGCAATTAATTAAGTTTTAATGATTTTATTTCGAAAGTTTAATTTTTTTTATTTGCTGTTATTTTTTGGTTCAACTACCTGTAGTGAAAAAAAAGACACACTATTTGAGCTTTTAGATCCTTCATATACTGGTGTTAATTCCATCAATAAAATCGAGAGCTCTAACATACTAAATGTGTTTAAATATCGAAATTTTTACAATGGTGGAGGGGTGGGTCTAGGTGATATAAATAATGATGGGTTATTAGATATTTATATTACTAGAAATATAGAGAAAAATAAATTGTATCTCAATAAAGGTAATTTACAGTTCGAAGATATTACTGAAAAAGCAGCTGTAGGTGGTAAAAAACCGTGGTCTACTGGGGTAGTTATGGTTGATATTAATAATGATGGTTTTTTGGATATTTATGTTTGTAATGCAGGTATTAATCGTGGTGAAGAACAAGACAATGAACTTTTTATTAATAATCAAGATGGAACTTTTACAGAACAAGCTGATAAATATAATCTTGCCGACAGTGGTATTACTACGCATGCCGCTTTTTTCGACTATGATAAAGATGGAGATTTAGATGTTTATATTTTAAATAATAGTTTTATTCCTATTACAACATTAGCCTATAACAATAAAAGAGTTCTACGGGACAAAGATTGGGATGTACCACCAATACTTAAAGGTGGGGGAGATCGTCTTTTAAGGAATGATGATAACCATTTTATAGATGTTTCAGAAGAAGCGGGTATATATGGCAGTTTAATTGGCTTCGGCTTAGGAATTACATTAGGGGACATTAATCAAGACGGTTTTATAGATATATATGTTAGCAATGATTTTTACGAGCGTGATTATCTATACATAAATCAAGGCAATGGAACTTTTAAAGAAGATATCCAAAACCAATTAAATCATATTAGCAATTCATCTATGGGTGCAGATATGGCAGATATAAATAATGATGGATATGCAGAGATTTTTGTTACCGATATGCTTCCTAGAGAGGATCAACGACTCAAAGAAACAACCGAATTTGAAGGGTTTAATATCTATCGTTTAAAACAAGAGAAGACTTTTTATCACCAATTCATGCAAAATACACTGCAGCTAAATAATCAAAATGGTACTTTCTCAGAGATCTCAGCTTTTGCTGGCGTAGAGGCAACTGATTGGAGTTGGGGAGCTCTTATGTTTGATATGAATAATGATGGTTATAGAGATATTTTTGTTTCTAATGGTATATATCACGAGATAACAAATCAAGATTTTGTCAATTTTTTTGCTAATGAGGTAGTGCAAAACATGATCTTCACGGGTGAAAAAGAAGAGGTGATGAACATCATCAATAAAATGCCTGTACGCCCAATTCAGAATAATGCATTTAAAAATAATAAAGACTTATCATTTACGGATACCTCTCTAGATTGGGGATTTGATAAAACTACTTTTTCTAATGGTTCTTCATATGGAGATTTAGATAATGATGGAGATCTTGATTTAGTGATTAATAATGTAAACCAACCCCTTATGATTTATAAAAATAAATCAGTGGACAGAGGGGCTAATTTTTTACAAGTAAAGCTTAATGGGAATAATGAAAACACTTATGCTATAGGATCAAAAATATTTACTTATGTCAATGGAAAGGTCCTTTTTTCTGAACTTATTCCAACAAGAGGGTTTCAATCCTCTGTTGATTATTTAACAACAATTGGATTGGGGAACAACACTAAGATTGACTCACTTAAAATTATATGGCCTGATAATAATGAATCATTCCTTCAAGAAATAAAATCTAATCAGCGTATTTCATTAAGTCATGCTGACTCCTATTCTAATCAAAAGAATCAAAATTATAGCAGGACTAAACAAACTTTATTCAGTGAGGTCAAATTAAAATTAAAACCCCATAAAGAAAACAATTATGTTGACTATGATATAGAAGTACTAGCCCCTAAAATGTTATCAAGAGAGGGCCCAGCAATTGCCATTGGAGATGTAAATAGCGATGGTTTAGATGACATGTATATTGGAAATGCGACAGGAGAAGCATCGGAGTTGTTAATTCAAAATCAAAACGGAGATTTTATTTCCGTTCAAAAAAGACTTTTCGAAAGTCATAAGTTCTACGAAGATACAGCTGCAGAGCTAATTGATGTTGATAATGATGGTGATTTAGACCTTTTTATTGGATCAGGCGGCAACAATATTGCACAACCACAAAAATATTTTAAAGACAGAATTTACCTAAACGATGGTGACGGGGAATTTGTTTTTAGTAATGATTTACTTCCCTCCTATTATACAAATACTAGTGTTATTTCTCCTTATGATATGGATCAAGATGGAGATATTGATATTTTCATTGGAAATCGGTCAAATACAGCTGCTTATGGTATTACACCAAAATCAATATTCTTAGAAAATATTGGAGAAGGTCGATTTAAAGATGCAACTGGGCTGAAAGCTTTTGATGTCAGTGAATTAGGAATGATTACTGATGCACAATGGATTGATATGAATAATGATAACATCAAAGATCTTGTTGTAGTAGGCGAGTGGATGAGTCCAGTCATATTTGAAAACAGAGGCCTTAGTTTAGAAAAAGTACCCTCGAATTTGGATGGTTTAACAGGCTGGTGGAATAATATAATTACAGGCGATTTTAATCAAGATGGAAAACCTGATTTTATTTTTGGGAATAAAGGGACTAATTCGACTTATCAAGGATCACCAGAAAGTCCAGCTCGAATGTTTATTAATGATTTTGATGATAATGGTACGATTGATCAAATTCTTACTCGATATATTGACAAAAAAGACAGACCCGTTCATGTACGTAATGAATTAGCACATCAAATTTCAAAGATTAAAAAAGAAAATTTACAGTTTTCACAATATGCAAAAAAAGGTATTAGAGACTTATTTTCATCTACCTTAGTAGATAATTCAATTCGTAAAGAAGTAGTTGAGTCAAAAACCCTTTTGCTCATCAATAAAGGAGAGAATCAATTTGAAACTAAGGATCTTCCGTCTCAAGTACAATGGAATAGTGTTAATGCAGGTGTGGTAAGTGATTTTAATCAAGACGGCTTGCAAGATGTTCTATTATCTGGGGGGGAGGATAATTTAAAACCTCAATTCGCTAAATTAGATGCAGGTTTTGGTGAGCTATTATTAGGAGATGGAAAAGGTAACTTCGAATGGATTCCATATATAAAATCTGGACTTAAGGTTAGAGGAACAGTTCGTGAAAGCACGATTCTCAGATTAGGAACGGAAGGAAAAAAAATGATTGTTTTTGGAGTAAATGATAATCGACCAGTATTTTATGTCTATAAATAATTTGGCATCTTTTTTTGCCGTTATTTTAATGTTAGCATTGATTTCGTGCAATTCCTCCAATAAATTATTGGAGGAGGTTAGCCCAACTGAATCAGGAATTAATTTTAAAAACGAAATAGAAGATACAGAAGCATTAAGTATTTTGGACTACATGTACTTTTACAATGGCGGTGGAGTTGCAGTAGGTGATATAAATAATGATGGTCTTGACGATATATATTTTATTTCAAACCAGGATGAAAATAAACTTTATCTTAATAAAGGTAACCTCAAGTTTGAAGACATCACTTCTGTTGCAAATGTAGGTGGAAGATCTGATTGGAACACAGGGGTTAGTATGGTTGATATAAATAATGATGGGTGGTTAGATATTTATGTTTGTGCAGTTACTGGAATAAATGGATTTAAAGGATACAATGAGTTATTTATTAATCAGCAGGATGGCACCTTTAAAGAGCAAGCTAAAGATTTTGGATTAGCTATTCAAAATTATTCAGTAAGCCCCGCTTTCTTTGATTATGATAAAGATGGTGATTTAGATATTTATCTTCTTAATCATGGAATTCATTCCTCTCAAAGCTACACGAATATTCAAAAAAACATTGCTTACAGTGAAATGAGTTCTGATAAATTGTTTCGTAACGAAGATGGATTCTTCAAGGATGTTTCGGATGAAGTGAATTTAGTTATGGATCGGGTTGGGTACGGATTAGCAGTTAGTATCTCAGATCTGAATCAAGATGGATGGGATGATATTTATGTTAGTAATGATTTTTTTGAAGGAGATTTACTCTATATAAATAAACAAGACGGGACTTTTGAAGAATCATCGAAAGAATTTTTAAGCCATACAAGTCAATTTTCCATGGGGAATGATATTGTAGATATCAACCACGACGGGTTCCCTGAAATTTTTAGCTTAGATATGCTTCCAGAGAAAGAAGAAATTCTGAAAAGTTCCACCTTAGATTTTTCATTAAACTTACTCAATCTAAAAAGGTCGCTAGGATATTTAGACCAATTTCCAAGGAATCACTTACAATATAATACGGGTAAAAATAAATTTCTAGAAATTGCCCAGTTTTGTGGAATTTCAGCCACCGATTGGAGTTGGTCAGCTTTATTTAACGATTTGAATTTAGATGGTTACCAAGACCTTTTTGTGTCTAACGGTATTTATAGACGACCAAACGATGCAGATTACATCAAGTATGTATCATCAGAACAAATACAAACTAAAATGAATTTAACTAAACTCATTGATAATGAAGCACTAGCCAAAATGCCATCAGGCTCCATGCCTAATTATATTTTTGAGGGGAATAAAGATTTAATATTCGCAGACCAATCTAATGATTGGACCAATAGTGAGTCAACTATTTCAAATGGCTTAGCGATGGCTGATTTTGATCTTGACGGAGATATTGATGTAGTTTTAAATAATTTTAATGCTACGGCAAGCCTTTATAAAAATAATGCCCGTGAGAATAATAATAATAATTATCTCAACTTAAGTTTTGAAGGGGACTCCTTAAATCCATTTGGAATTGGAGTTAAGTCTACTGTTTATAGCTCGAATAAAGCACATTATAAGCAACTCCACATCACCCGTGGTTTCCAGTCGAGTATGCCACCTGTTTTATATTTTGGTCTCGGAGAAGAATCAATTGATTCATTAAAAGTCCAATGGCCAAATGGTCACGAAAAACTTTATAAACGATTGACGGTAAACCAACATTTAAAAATAAAATATGAAAGTACGAGTCCGAGAATAAAAAAAGGTTCCACAGAAAAAAAATCCTTTAAAAAGACAATAGTTAAGGGATTAAATTACACTTACAAAGAAAATAACTTTCCAGAGTTTAATAGAGAAAAATTAATGCCTTATGGAATAACCACAGAAGGTCCAGGAGTTGCAGTTGCAGATTTAAATAAAGATGGTGTTTCTGATTTTTTTATTGGCGGTGCAAAAGGTCAGTTAGCAACATTATTTATTAGTTCAGAAAACGGATATATCAAACAAACCAAATTTTTTGAAGCTCATAAACAACATGAAGATGTTGACGCAATATTTGTAGATGTTGACAATGATGCAGACCTTGATTTATTTGTTGTATCTGGAGGAGGTGAATACAAAATTAATTCTCAATATCTTAAAGATAGAATCTATCTGAATAATGGAAACGGAAATTTTAGTATAGCAAATGATTATTTGCCAGATTATAGAAGCAATGGTTCGGTAGTAGCAATTAATGATGTTAATCAAGATGGTTTGCTCGATATTTTTATTGGAACTAGGGGAGTAAGTGGGGACTTTGCTGCAGCAACCCAAGCTTACCTTTTAATCAATACAGGATTTAATTTTACCCTTTCTTATCAATCTTTTCTTACTGACTTAGGAATGCTGACAGATGCTTTTTTTATAGATTTTGATCATGATGGTGATGAAGACTTATGGTTAGTTGCAGAATGGTCTAAAGGAAGAATGTTTCAAAATAATGAAGGTACTTTCAGGGAAGTAACAAATCAATTTTTTATTGATCAACCAATTGGTTTATGGCAAAGTACTGCACCCTTTGATATCGATAAAGATGGAGATATAGACCTTATAGTTGGTAACGTTGGCCTAAACACTAAATTTTCCGCTAGCGATAAATATCCATTAAAAATGTATAAAATTGACGTCGATCAAAACAACGATGATGAAACACTCCTTGCAATTGCAAAAGACGGTATTTATTACCCATTTGAGGATAAAGATAAACTTCAAGAGCAGTTACAGCGATTTATCAGAAAAAAATTTAACACGTATAAGGAATTTGCAGGAAAAAGCATGCAAAATGTTTTTGGAAGAAAAGTTTTGAAAAATGCCATCCAATATGAGGTAAGTGAATTACGAAGTGGTTTCTTCGAGAACACTAAAAATGGATATCGTTTTATTCCATTTGAGAATCAATTACAATGGGGTCCACTACGTACTATGGAGGTTACTAATATTAACGGTTTGGATCAATTATTTGTTGCAGGTACAAAGGTAGATTTGCCCCCTTTTCAAGGAGTATGGGATTCACAGCCGCCGATGATTATTACTGCTTTAGATAAAATTATGTGGGCATCAGAATATGGAATAAATTATTTTCACAACCATATTGGTGCACTCAAACAATTAAAAGATAAAGACATAGACCAGCTTTTAGTAGTGCCTCACAATGCCGAGTCAAAACTATATAAATTTACACCTTGATTTGCCCTGAAAAATTTATTCAACATATTAAAATACAGCTTATTATCACTTCTAATCGTAGGTATATGTTATTTTTTTTTGGTCCCTTTTGATTATAAAATAAGCTTCGAATCTAATAATGCCCCTTGGCTATTTTATCATATATCTAAGCTCGATAATATTGAATCAAAAGTACTTAAGGCTGAAAAAAACTCATTAATCTTTAAGTCTGTTCCTTCTGAAAAAATAAGTCATTATTTGGTTTGGGAACTAGAATCAATTCATCAAGAATTAATTAAAATTGATGTTAAAATTCACATTGTAGATAATCCTTTAACAGAAAAGTTTAGAATTATTACCGGAAATTCTAGTATAGTAAGTTCAACAATAAATTACCTAAAAAAATTAAAAAAAAAATTGGCGGAGGAAGAGTTGCAATTTCGCTGGGATAGATTGGAAGAAAATCACTTAGACACGGCAAGTTGTCTATGTTTAACGATCGAAGATAAAATTAGTGAAAAAGCTAATGGAATGAATAGAAACATAGATTATTTAGCAAGTTATTTACCCAAGGGGAAAAAAGATCCCCCAAGACTTTATATTAATTCAATAAATCTAAATCAACAGACGATTAATTTTGACCTGTGTTTTAAAGTTCCAGAGCATTATGTTCTACCTCCTTTAGAAAGTAATGATATATTTGTAAAAGAACAACCAGCTATTAAAGGTTTGGCACAAGCTTTTTATGGAAACTATAGTCAATCGCACAGGGGTTGGTTTAAAGCCATTCAAAAATTAAATCACTTAGAAAAAGAGCTAAGTACACCAGCAGCTGAAGTCTTTTATGATAGTCCATTTAGCTTTAAACCTGAAGAGAAATGGAAATCAATTTTGTATTTTTCAACATCTGAATTAAACTAAAATGAAAAGGATTATTCTACTGATAGTTTTATTTGCCACTCTTTCATGCAAAGAAGACACCAGCTATAAACCTCATTTAAAAAACCCTGAGTTGTTTCAAGCTGCGATGAAAAATTTAACCGACATAGTCGTTTATGATATTTTTTCACCCCCTGTAGCCTCCCGCGTTTATTTATACCCTTCTGTTGCTGCATACGAAACCGCTCGACAGGAATTTCCAAAAGAGTATCAATCGTTGGTGGGGCAGGTTAAGGAGCTGGAATCTGTACCTTCTCCCCAATCGGAAAAGATCGATTTTTCTTTAGCTGCGCTCTATGCGTTTAACAAAGTGGGAAGGGCTTTGATATTTTCAGAAAATAAGATGGATGCCTTTGAGGAAAAATTCCAAAATCAGCTGGACGAAATGAACGTACCCAGTTCAGTGAATAGGGCCTCTCGAAACTATGGAGAACAGGTTGCCGATCATATTTTGGTTTGGGCCAAAGGCGATATGTACAATCAAACACGCACCTATCCAAAATACACCATCAAAGGACCAGAACAATTCTGGAAACCAACCCCACCAGATTATATGGATGGGATAGAACCCCATTGGAAAGAAATTCGAACCATGGTATTGGACTCCTCTAATCAATTCGAGCCCAAAGCCCCTATCCCTTTTGATTTAACTAAGGGGAGCCCTTTCCAAAGGCAACTTCAACAAGTATATGAGATTGGCAATGGCTTGTCGGATGAGCAGTTGGAGATTGCTAAATTTTGGGATTGTAATCCTTATGTTACCCACCACAGAGGACATGCCATGTTTGCCACCAAGAAAATTACTCCTGGAGGCCATTGGATTGGAATTACAGCGATTGTCACACGACAAGCGGAAGCGAGTTTCCTAGATACAATCAATGCCTATACCAATGTTAGTATAGCCCTTTTTGATGCGTTTATTAGTTGCTGGGACGAAAAATGGGATACTCTGGTCGTACGTCCTGAAACACTAATTAATAAATATTATAACGAAGAGTGGTTGCCAGTGCTACAAACACCGCCATTCCCAGAATATACCAGCGGACATTCAGTAATTTCTCGAGCAGCAGCCCTCACCTTAACTGACTTATTTGGAGATGATTTTGCTTTTACAGACACCACCGAATTAGAATACGGGCTGCCACAGCGATCTTACAATTCATTTATTCATGCCGCTGAGGAGGCTGCAATTTCTCGATTATATGGCGGAATCCATTATATGATGGCAATAGAAGAGGGGGTGAATCAAGGACAAAATGTTGGGGAATATGTTGTAGACAAAATTCAAACAAAAATAAACGATTATGATACCTTGGTTTTAAACTAGCGCATGAATAAAAAAACACTTTCCTTCTGGCAAATCCTAACCATGAACTTTGGGTTCTTTGGCGTCCAATTTAGTTTCGGATTGCAGCAGAGTAATATGAGTGCGATTTATAAGTATCTCGGTGCGGAAGAAGCCGAGCTTCCTTTGCTTTGGTTGGCAGGACCAGTTACGGGTTTGGTTGTACAACCTATCGTTGGTGCAATCAGTGATGGCACTTGGTCTCCTAGATTCGGAAGAAGAAAACCCTTTTTTTCTTATTGGTGCTATCATTGCTAGTTTGGCACTGATTGTGATGCCCTATTCAAGTTCGATTTGGATGGCAGCAAGCTTGCTATGGATATTGGATGCTGCTAATAACATTGCCTTAGAACCCTATCGGGCATTCATCTCAGATAAATTGCCAAAAAAGCAATATTCATTGGGGTTTCTGATGCAAAGCTTCTTTACGGGTTTTGGAACGACACTCGCCAATTTCACGCCAGCTATACTGGTGTCTTTTGGAATCTTGGCGCTCACCGATAAAATGGAAAACGGCATCCCTGTTTCCACCTATTGGGCTTTTGGAGTTGGAGCCGTAGCTTCCATTGTAACCATCCTAATTTCGGTACTTACGACTAAAGAATATCCCCCTACTGATGTGGAATTGAAGAAGATAAAACAAGATAAAGCCAAAGGAGATTTGATTAACCGTACGCTCTTAGAAATCATTGTATCACTGAAGGAAATGCCAAAAACGATGCGACAACTAATTCCAGTTATGTTTTTCCCTTGGTATGCCATGTTCTGTTATTGGCAATACATCACTTCGGCTCTTTCTCTTTCATTATACGACACATTAGATCAATCTACACCTTTCTTTAATCAAGCCCAACTGCTCACAGGGAATCTTAATGGAACCTACAACGTGATTTGTTTTTTAACTGCCTTTGCAATGATTCCCATTGCCCGTTATCTTGGAGCAAAACGTTTGCATTTCGTTAGCTTATTATTTGGCGGGATTGCATTATTGATCATGCCCTATCTTTCTGACAAGGCATTATTATTTAGCCTGCCCAACCCATTTGGAGCAGGAGAGATTATGATAAGCCAAATCTATTTATTTTCATTTGGTTTGGGAATCACATGGGCCAGTATGATGGCGATGCCCTATCAGATGTTAGCTGCCTCTATTCCCAGTCAAAAAACAGGAGTGTATATGGGAATATTTAATATGTTTATTGTCGTTCCAATGATCATTCAGATTTTCAGTGTTCAGTATTTTATGTACGATTTATTGGGGAATAACCCAATAAATATCATTCGTTTGGCAGGAGTCTTCTTCATCATTGGCGGTGTTTTTTCCTTATTTGTGACAGAGAAAGAAAACGAGGAATAGGATTTTGTCCAACACTTTTCATTTAGGGCCAAATTTCTTTGCTACTTTTGAATTAGAATCATAGCTATGAATGAGAATCAACAAAGACGACAAGCGCTCGTCTACCATGCCAAACCCACCCCTGGGAAAATTGCGGTAGTCCCTACTAAGCGTTACCAAACACAACGAGATTTGGCGTTGGCATACTCTCCTGGAGTAGCTATTCCTTGTCAGGAAATTGAAAAGGAAGTCAACAACGTCTACAAATACACCAACAAAGGGAATCTAGTGGCAGTGATTTCCAATGGTACGGCTGTACTGGGATTGGGAGATATTGGTCCCAATGCCTCCAAGCCGGTTATGGAAGGAAAGGGGCTGTTGTTCAAGATCTTTGCAGATATCGATGTCTTCGATATTGAAATTGATGCCAACGATCCAGAAGAGTTTATCAATACGGTTAAAGCCATTGCCCCAACATTTGGGGGAATCAACCTGGAAGACATCAAAGCCCCAGAAGCCTTTGAAATTGAAAAAAGATTAAAGGAAGAGCTGGACATCCCTGTTATGCACGACGATCAGCATGGAACGGCTATAATCTCCTGTGCTGCATTGCTTAACGCTTTGGAATTGGTTGATAAAAAAATAGAAGAGGTCACGATAGTTGTCTCTGGGGCTGGTGCAGCTGCTATCTCCTGTACCCGACTCTACCAGTCTTTTGGTGCTCGTGCGGAAAACATAGTAATGACCGATAGCAAAGGGGTTATTCGAAAAGACAGAGCGGATCTAACCCAAGAAAAAGCGGAGTTTGCCACAGCAAATAATCTTAACACCCTTGATGAAGCATTAGCTGGCGCAGATGTATTTATTGGTCTCTCACTAGGAAATATTGTTTCGGAGCAAATGTTACGCGACATGGCTCCAAAACCCATTGTTTTTGCAATGGCCAATCCCGACCCTGAAATTAATTATGACCTAGCTTGTTCCGTTCGAGACGATTTGATTATGGCTACAGGCCGATCCGATCATCCCAATCAGGTGAATAATGTACTTGGTTTTCCATTCATCTTCCGTGGAGCACTGGATGTGCGAGCAACTGCGATCAATGAAGCGATGAAAAAGGCAGCCGTCAAAGCCTTGGCGCAATTGGCTAAAGAACCTGTCCCAGAACAAGTAAATGTAGCTTATGACCAAACCCGTTTGAGTTTTGGCAAAGACTATATCATTCCCAAGCCTTTTGATCCCCGTTTGATTGTGGAAATCCCACTGGAAGTGGCAAAAGCGGCGATGGAATCGGGGGTAGCAACTGCCCCTATTGAGGACTGGGATCGCTATAAAGATACCCTTCAAAAACGCCTTGGGAATGACCAGAAACTGGTGCGTTTGCTTCACAATCGTGCTAAAATAGATCCCCAAACTGTAGTTTTTACAGAAGCAGACCAATTGGATGTTTTAAAAGCGGCTCAGATCGTTTTGGAAGAGAAAATTGCCATTCCTGTTTTGCTAGGTCGAAAGAAAACCATCAAAAAACTGATGGACACAATAGAATTCGATGAGGAAGTCGCCATAATCGATCCCAAAGCAGATGATCAAAAAGAAAATAGAGACCGTTATGCACAGCTTTTTTGGGAAGATCAAAAGAGAAAAGGGAAAACGCTTTACGATGCGAAACGGTTGATGCGAGAGCGGAACTATTTTGGTTCCATGATGGTAAAGAATAGAGATGTGGACGCCATGATCTCAGGTTATTCAAGAAATTATCCCCAAGTAGTGAAACCCATACTGGAAACCTTAGGCACGGCCAAGGGCATCAGAAGGGTCGCCGCTACAAATCTAATGTTGACACAAAGAGGGCCCTTATTTCTTTCCGATACCTCAATAAATATAAATCCTTCAGCTAAAGAATTGGCTAAAATTGCGCAAATGACAGCCCAGACAGCCAAAATGTTTGGATTGACACCAGCCATCGCACTTTTGTCATTTTCTAACTTTGGATCTAATGATTCCGAAGAAGCTAAAAAAGTTTCCGAGGCCGTTGCCTATCTCCATCGTTACTATCCCGATATGGTAGTCGACGGGCCTTTGCAATCTGATTTTGCTTTAAACCCTGAGATGATGGAAAAGAGCTTTTCTTTTTCTCGACTCAAAAACACTCGGGTGAACACCTTAGTCTTTCCCAACTTAGACGCGGCAAACATCACCTACAAATTAATGAAAGAACTGAATGGAGTCTTGTCTATAGGGCCGATCATGATGGGACTGGCATTTCCCGTGCATACCCTCCAGCTGGGTGCCTCGGTAGAAGAAATCGTAAACATGACAGCGGTGGCAGTAGTGGACGCACAACAAAAAAAGGGTACGCTATGATCACCCAGATTCAAGGAAAATTAGTCGAAAAATACCCCACCCATGTCGTTGTTGACTGTAATGGCATAGGGTATGAGGTTCATATTTCTTTACACACCTTTGGGCAATTGCCCAGCGAAGAAGCCATCAAGCTCTACACCCATTTATTGATCCGAGAAGATGCACACACGCTCTATGGTTTTGCGAGTCATAGTGAACGTGCCTTATTCCGCTTATTGATTGGGGTATCGGGGATTGGTGCCAGTACAGCCAGGACCATGCTATCTTCTCTGGAGCCCTTGCAAATCCAAAAGGCCATACTCACAGAAGACGTACCCACGATACAGTCCATCAAAGGCATCGGATTAAAAACCGCCCAACGTGTAATTATTGAGCTTTTAGACAAGATCAAAACCCTTCCAGAAATGGAGCAAATAGAGGCTATTTCAGGCAATACAATCAAAGAAGAAGCGTTATCAGCATTAGAGGTTCTTGGTTATCCAAGACGCTCTAGTGAAAAAGTGATTGATAACCTCATTCAAAGCCAACCAGACACATCGGTAGAAATGCTTATAAAAGCCGCTTTGAATAAATTGTAAAACACATTGCATACCGGGAGGAAGCGCCTACATCTTAACCCCACTTTTACGCTCGTCCTGCTGTTCTTAGCTGGACTTTTTTGTCACGTCTCAACTTTAGCACAGACCCCCACGGACTCCAATAGTCAAATTGGAAAAATAACCCTTCCTGCAGCATCAGCCGTTTCCCAAAATTATAGTTACGATCCCGAAAGGGATTTGTATTATCTAGCAGTAGAGATTGATGGGTATCCCATCACCACCCCTTTGGTTCTCACACCAAAGGAATACGATGCCCTAGTGCTTAAAGAATCCCTCAAAAATTATTTTAAAGAAAAAACAGAAACTCTCAGCGGGAAAAAAGAAAACCTTCAAGAATCACAGAAAAATCTTTTACCCGAGCTATATATCAATAATGAATTCTTTCAAAACATTTTTGGAAGCAATGCCATCAACATCAAACCCCAAGGGTCTATAGGAGTAGATTTTGGAGTTCGGTATCAACGCAACGACAATCCAATTGCTTCTCCAACCTTGCGGCGTAATTTTAGTTTTGATTTCGATCAGCGAATCAGTTTGAGTTTGATAGGGAATATCGGTGAGCGTCTTCAGATTACCGCAAATTATGATACGGAATCGACATTCGATTTTCAAAATCTAGTAAAAATTCAATTCAATCCTCCAAAATTAACCGAGGCCGTAGGAGTTTCAGATCGAGGAGGGATTTTGGAAAAGGCTGATCAATTGAAAGAAAAATACAATCAGGCACAAAATACAATACAAGATTTAAAATCCAAAGCGCTTGAAGCACAGGCACAATTTGAACAAGCACAACAATCCATTGCCAATTTTCAAGATAAAATTAAAGGGTATGCTCAAGATCCAACGCAATTAGGAAATAAAGTGACCGATTACTTGAATGGTAAAGTAACAGAGGATGGAATCATTCAAAATATTGATCTTGGAAACATCAGTATGCCAATCAACAATAGCTTAATTCAAGGGGCACAGAGTCTGTTTGGCGTACGAGCTGATCTTAAGTTTGGTAAAACTTACATCACTACGGTTTTTTCAGAACAACGTTCTCAATCTCAGAATATCACGGCACAAGGAGGTGGGCGTCTAAATAGTTTTAGTGTTTTTGCCCTAGACTATGAAGAAGACCGTCACTATTTTTTGTCACAATACTTTCGTGATCACTACGATGAAGCCCTGAAGACGTATCCCTATATCAATTCCCCTATACAAATTACTCGAATTGAGGTATGGATTACCAATCGGAGTGCGCAGACGCAAAACATCCGAAATATTATTGCCATTCAAGACCTGGGGGAGGCTCATCCTGAGAACACCCTACTCGATGATAAAACAGGATCCTTTTTTACAGCAGAAGCGGTGAATGGACTCCCCAACAATGCTGCAAACCTACTTGATCCGAAATTGATCTCAAACAATTCGGGGATTCTGACCAATGCCATTCGAGATATCGCTACGGCCCAAGCAGGCTTTGGAAACTTGAGTGCACAAGTGCAAGAAGGGTTTGATTATGCTCTATTGGAAAGTGCACGTAAACTTGAATCCAACGAATTTCAATACCATCCTCAATTGGGATATATTTCTCTAAATCAACGGCTGAGTAATGACGAAGTGCTGGCTGTGGCTTTCCAATATACCTATGCAGGGAAAGTCTATCAAGTAGGTGAGTTTGCCAATGGAGATGTTCCTAGTACAGAAACTTTACAAGCCACTAGTCAAAACCGAGACCAGATTCAAAATAACAACCTGGTAGTGAAAATGCTGAAAAGCAACCTCACCAATGTGCAACAGCCTGTCTGGAATTTGATGATGAAAAATGTATACAATACAGGAGCGTTTCAGCTTGCCGAAGATGAATTCCGGCTTTCCATTCTCTACACCGATCCTTCCCCCATTAATTACATGACGCCAGTAGATAATGGAAAGTGGCCAGAGAACTTGGAAGAACAGATTCTTTTGAATACGTTTCAGCTTGATCGATTGAATAATTATCAAGACCCTTTGCCCCAAGGCGATGGTTTTTTTGACTTTATCCCAGGAATTACTATTGATCCACAATTTGGGAGAATTATTTTTCCAAGTGTTGAACCCTTTGGATCTTTTCTTTTTGAATTGCTTCAAACCGAAGAAAATACAGAGCAGTATGACCTCCCAACCACATATAATGCCAATCAAAAAAAGTATGTTTTTCGTGAAATGTATGCACAAACCAAGGCCGCTGCTTTGGAAGCAACCGAAAAAAATAAATTTGAATTAAAAGGACGATATAAATCGGAGGGAGGAGAGGGGATTCCTATTGGAGCCTTTAATGTTCCTAGAGGTTCTGTGCGTGTAACAGCAGGGGGGCGTTTGCTTCAAGAAGGAGTCGACTATACTGTGAATTATGATATTGGCCGTGTGATTATTATCGACGAAGGCTTGAAGTCATCTAACGTACCTGTAGAAATATCGGTAGAAAATAATTCTTTCTTCAATCAACAAAACAAACGTTTTTCTGGAGTTAATGTTCAACATCAGCTCAATGATAAAGTGGTCTTCGGAGGCACCTTACTCAACCTGAGTGAAAACCCACTGACACAAAAAGCCAACTATGGGACAGAACCAGTAAATAATACAATGCTAGGATTCAACACCAATTTTTCTACAGAGTTGCCTTTTTTAACACGACTGGCCAGCAAGCTCCCTAGTGGAGTCACAGAGACTCCTTCGCTTTTATCTTTCCGAGGGGAAATTGCGTCATTGAAAGCAGGGAATCCCAGAAATACCCAGCTTCAGGGAGAAGCAACTGTTTATATCGACGATTTTGAAGGCGCTCAGACCACCATTGATGTAAAAGGATTTACTGCTTGGAAATTATCCAGTGTGCCTGCAAAAAACTATAAAGGATCGGAGGCTCCAACTCCTTTAGCTTCGGGTGAGGGGCGTGCTAAGCTAGCTTGGTATACTCTGGACCCTGTTTTTTTTCGTCCCGGAAGACCAGCAGGAATCAACAACGATGATATTTCCCTCAATACTACCCGTCGAATCTTCATCAAAGAAATCTTTCCAGAACAGGATTTAGTGCAGGGGACAACCACCATACAAAACACGCTGGATTTAGCCTTTTATCCTAGAGAAAAAGGACCCTACAACAACAGCGAGGAAACAGAGTTTGTCCAAGCTCCGGCTGAGAATTGGGCAGGAATCACACGTCCCATAGCTGCGACCAACTTTGAACAGTCCAATGTGGAATTTATAGAATTTTGGTTATTGGACACGTTCAATGAATTGAATGGCGAAGAAAATGATCTTGGTGAATTGGTGTTTCATTTGGGAAATATTTCAGAAGACATTCTCAAAGACGGACGCAAGCAATACGAAAATGGGTTGCCTGGTGCAGACGAAACCTCATTGGTTTTCAATACCGACTGGGGGGTCGTTCCAGCCACACAATCCTTACTGTATGCTTTCAACACGAATGCGGAAGACCGTCCATTGCAGGATGTAGGACTCGATGGATTGTCGGATAACGACGAAGCTCAAATTTACACCAACGGTCCTGCAGAGGATCCTGCTGGAGACAATTATGATTACTTTGTTTCGGCACAAGGAGGCATACTCGATCGCTACAAAAACTACAACGGTACGGACGGGAACTCACCCATTGATTTTTCCAATACTGATCGAGGAAATAATACAGAACCGGACACAGAAGATATCAATAGGGATCAGAGTATGAACACCATTGACAGTTATTTCGAATATCGAGTCCCGATCACTCGTGACATGACGGTAGGGAATCATCCATTTGTAACCGATGTTCGAGAAAATGTAAAAGTGAACGTGCCAAACGGAGATGAAATCAACACCCGCTGGATTCAATTCAAAGTACCAGTTCAAAAAGGCTACTATCAAGGAACAGCATTTCAACAATACTTTGAAGCAATTAACAACATCGAAGATTTGCGATCCATTCGTTTTATGCGGATGGTATTGAGTGGGTTTGAACAACCGGTTGTTTTCCGTTTTGGAACTTTAGAATTGGTGCGAGGGGATTGGCGTCGCTATCTTCAACAGATCAATCCGAAGATTAATCGCAACCCCAATACAACAGTTGATATCAGTACAGTCAACATTCTGGAAAATGAAAACCGAATCCCTATTAATTATATACTTCCCCCCGACATCGTTCGTGAACAGGTCAACACCAACAACACCATTGTTCGTCAAAATGAACAATCGTTAGCCTTTCGTGTTTGCGATCTGCAGCCCCAAGATGCTCGAGCTATTTTTAAATCTGTGGATGTAGACATGCGACAATACAAAAAGCTGCATATGTATTTGCATGCTGAATCCATACCAGGTCAAAGCAAACTCCCAGGAGAAGGCAACGCCCAAGATTATGATCGACGTCTGGTGGCCTTTATTCGGTTGGGAACCGATTATCAAGACAATTATTATCAAATAGAAGTCCCACTCAAACCCACAGCTTATGAAGAAAATAACAGCAATCAACTGTCTGCAAATGAGGTTTGGCAACCCGATAGTAATTCGATTGAAGTAACCCTTGAGAAACTTACCCAGCTCAAGGCCAAAGCACTTCAACAAGCCCTTGCTGGGGAAGCCCTTTATTTTGACGAAGAACTCACCCCCATTCGAGAAACTACTCCAATTTCCATGCTCCCAGGAGCGAAAAAATATAAGTTTTCAGTGAAAGGAAACCCCTCATTGGGAAGCATTAAAACAATGATGATTGGGGTGAAAAACCCGTCTACTCATGTTGGGGATGTCCTGTGTGGAGAGGTTTGGTTTAACGAGTTGCGGATTGCAGGAATTGATTCAGAAGGCGGATGGGCTGCAGTGGCCTCTCTCGATGCCAATATGGCCAATTTTGCTTCTCTCTCGGCTACAGGGCGTTATTCTAGTATTGGATTTGGCGGGTTGGATCAGTCACCCAACAACAGCAATCGAGAAGAACTGTTGCAATACAATATGGTCTCCAATGTAAACATAGGGCAGTTGCTTCCCCAAAAATGGGGATTGCAAGCGCCTTTAAACTTTAGTGTGGGTGAAACGGTGATTACTCCTGAATTCGATCCTTATTATCAAGATTTAGAATTGGAAACTCGACTGGAAACAGCGCAAAACCCGGCTACCAGGGAGGCTATAAGAAAACAAGCTATTGACTACACCAAACGAAAAAGCATTAGCGTGATTGGCCTAAGGAAACAAAAAACAGGGAGTGGTAAAACACGCTTTTATAGCCCCGAAAATTTAGATGTGTCTTACGCCTACAATGAGCAGACCCACAACGACTTCGAAATACAAGAGCTCAAAGATATTAACCTTCTTCTGTCGGCCAATTATGGATACAGCTTTCAGCCATTTGAAATTAATCCGTTTCAAAAAATAAAGGCATTGAAGACTAAAAAATATTGGGAGTGGTTGCGACAAATTAATTTTTCTCCACTGCCCAACTCAATTGGTTTTACCTCAAATATCAACCGTAGATATCGGAACCAGCAGTTTCGAGAAGTGTATCTCGAGGGAGTTGATGCATCACAACAGCTAGCCCTTCCAGAACTTCAACAGCGAAATTTCTTGGTGGATTGGTCCTATACACTTAATCACAATTTATCACGCTCTTTGCGAATGACTTTTACAGCCAATAGCAACAATATTGTTCGCAAACCTTTTCAAGCCTATGAACAAAACAGAGGCCTAAGCAGTCCCTACAATCGGGATGTTTGGGACGAGCTTTGGAACCTTGGCGAAAGTAATGTTTACAACCAAGCATTGATTTTAAATTATAAACTACCCTTACGCTATATCCCGGCTTTGAGTTTTATCGATGCGAATTACAACTATTCAGGAAACTTTAACTGGCAACGTGGATCAGAAGCATTGGCCAACGTTCTTAGTGAAGAAGGGACTGCATTGGGGATTGTCCACACGGTGCAGAATGCCAACACCAAATCCCTAGCAGGATCTATTTCTTTTGACCGTCTATACAACATCCTAGGCTTAAAGAATAAAACAGCACGCTTCTCTCCACTAGTACAACGTCGCTTGGCCGAGAAAGAACCTGAAAACAACACAGAAGAGGAAAAGAAAAAGAAGAAAAATAAGCCAGTACTCAAAACACTTGTAGATGGATTGAGCACCCTCAAACGCGTCCAGTTCAACTATTCTGAAAACAATGGGAAAGTGCTCCCAGGATATTTACAGGGTGTAGGCGGTTTTGGAACGACCAATCCCTCCTTAGGTTTCACCATGGGGAGCCAAGACGACATCCGCTACGAAGCTGCTAGAAATGGTTATCTGACAAGCTTTCCCAATTTCAATCAACCATTTACTCAGGTTCACAATAATAAGCTCACGGTAACCGCACAATTCAATCCACTCAAAGACCTTGTTGTGGACTTGAATGCCGAACGAACCTATTCTGAAAATATTCGAGAAAACTTTCAAGTAGAAAATCAAGAATACATTCCATTGAACAGCAATATCTATGGAAACTTTGGTATGTCGACCTTGTTAATTAAAACAGCTTTCAACCGAACACGTGGTGTCACCAATGCGAGCTTCGATGTCTTTCGAGCCAATCGTTATGAAATAGCAAATCGCCTTGCCAGAGAATCGGGATTGTCTACCGAAAATAGGGATGGTTTGGGATATCCTCAGGGTTTTGGTAAAGATCAGCAAGATGTTTTAATTGCCGCTTTTCTATCCGCCTACACAGATACGGCTCCTGATAAAATAAATTTGAATCCGATACAGTCTTTTCCCTTACCCAACTGGAATTTGAAATACACAGGTCTGAGTAGCCTCAAGGCATTTAAAAATCTATTCAATCGATTTTCTATAGCCCATGCCTATCGGGCGAGTTATACATTGACCAATTTTCAAACCAACTTAGATTTTGATCCACAACGCCCTCTTCAATTTGATGCTGCTGGGAATTTAATTACAGAACGCTTATTCAGTAATATCAACCTAGTTGAGCAATTCAACCCTTTGTTGCGTTTGGATGTGGAATTCAAAAACTCACTAAAAATACTTGCCGAATTAAAAAGGGAACGTGCCTTGTCGCTTAGTTTGGACAATAGCTTGCTCACTGAATCCAGCGGAAATGAGTACGTTTTAGGAATGGGTTACCGCATCAGGGACTTACGTATTAGAGCCAATCTGAACGGAAGAAGAACAACACTTTCTGGGGACTTAAATATTAAAGCCGATTTGTCCTACCGAAGAAATATAACGGTACTTCGAAACTTAGAATACAATAACAATCAAGTTACTGCTGGACAAACCCTCTTGTCCATAAAATTGGCAGCGGACTACAACTTGTCACGCAACTTGACAACCCTGTTTTTCTACGATCATAATTTTTCCAAATTTGAGGTATCAACGGCCTTCCCTCAAACAAGTATTCGATCTGGATTTACCCTGCGATACAATTTTGGAAATTAGGATTTATTTTACTGAAGAAATCTGTTACATTTGTTTAAAACACTCCAGCTATGAATGTACCGGAAGGACTTTTATATACCAAAGATCACGAATGGGTCAAAATTGAGGGAAATACGGCCACTGTTGGTATCACCGACTTTGCACAAGGTGAATTGGGAGATATTGTATACATCGAAATTGAGACCCTAGACGAGGAGGTGGCCCAAGAAGAGGTGTTCGGAACTGTAGAAGCTGTGAAAACGGTTTCCGACCTTTTCATGCCTTTATCCGGAATGGTAAAGGATTTCAATTCCGTATTGGAAGATACGCCCGAAAAAGTTAATGAAGATCCTTATGGAGAGGGCTGGATTATCAAAATTGATATGGAAGATCCAACCAATACCGAGGGTTTGTTGAGTGCGGCAGATTATCAAGCTTTAGTGACGGGTTCTTAAGCGAGAGAAACTCCCTTCATCACTCCCAATAATTTCCAAGATGAAAAGCGCATTTTTGTCAAATATTTTTTAGTTTAGCCCTTCAACACTATATTTTATGCAACCGAAGAAAAATCCGAAAGTTGATTTATCTAAAAATAGCAGTCTGTATTTCGTTGCAGGCCTTGCTTTTATCCTATTGATTTCTTGGCAAGCCATCGAATGGAAAACTTATGATAAAAGCTTATATGGGTACGAAGCATTAAACGTGGAAGACGATGACGATGAGGATGTACCAATCACCGAACAAATAAAAACCCCACCCCCCC
>MDTB01052339.1_pt1 | contig 27747 bp, 33 predicted proteins | sample 811161 | NCBI WGS metagenome assembly MDTB01 (sample SAMN05326650, study PRJNA326480) | marine metagenome | isolation source: seawater | place: Mediterranean Sea | collected 2009
ACTTATCATTGGCGATTTTGTTAATGTAGTAGCTAAACCTACTAAAAATAAAACTGCTAAACTTGTACCAAAAAGTGCAATAGATCTTTTATTCATTTATTCATTATCAAACTGATGTTCTAACCACTTAGCATATTTTAAAAATCGTAAATCGTCAAATTTATTTCCAATAAGCTGTAAACCAAGAGGTAAGTTATTTTCTCCATTTAAAACTGGCAAATTTAATGCTGGCAGACCCATATATGTCCAGATTGTAGATAACTCAGGACTACCTGTTGATGATAAACCTTTGTCTGCAACACCTAAGGATGACGGAGTAATAACTCCATAATAATCATCAAAAACTTCTTTATATGACTCATAAGCACGTGATCTAAAATCAATTGCTTCACCATATTCATATGCTGAATATTTCTTTCCTCTTTCAATTGCTTTGACTAGATTTTTTCCCAAGGATCTTTTGCTTAATCTATAATAATCACTAAAACTTCTAGCCATATCAGATTCATGAATTATTTTATGATATTTTAAAATATCTTTAAAATATGAAGGCTCATCAAATATTTCGATATTTTTTTTAAACGACTTTATAAAATAATTGAATATTTCCTGATTTTTTTTGCTAATTTTTTTCCAACTTTCAGTTTTATAAAAAATAAATTTTGGTTCAAATTCTAATTCTTTATCTAATTCATCCATCATATTATCTGGTGAATAATGAACGGTATCAAAATCATATAAATCTTTTTTAATTAATATTTTAGAAAAATAAGCAGCGTCTTCTACATTGCGAGAAAATACGCCAACTTGATCCAGAAAGGATGATTGTTTTAAAATTCCTGTTCTTGAGATTAATCCATAAGAAGGCTTGTAACCTACAACACCACAATAAGAAGCTGGTCTTATTACTGATCCATTAGTTTGTGTACCAACCGCAAGAGGTGCCATATATGAAGCAACTGCTGCTGCCGATCCACTTGATGAGCCACCCGGTGTCCTAGTATAATCATGGGGATTTTTTGTTTTTCCGGGATCAAAATAGGCTAGTTCAGTTGTAACTGTTTTTCCCATTAATATTGCGCCAGAATTTTTTATTAAGTTTGCAACCTCTGAATCTTGACTTAAACTTTTACCTTTTCTTAATTTGGTGCCACAGTTCGTTGGCATATCATAAGTTCCTATAATATCTTTTAGTGCTACTGGTATACCATGGAGTGGTCCCAAGGGTTTACCTGAAGATCTATATGTATCTGCTTCTTCAGCCTTTTCTAAAAGTTTACTTTTATCAAAGAAAGCCCAAGCACAAACTTTTTTTTCAAACCTTCCAATTCTATTTATATATACTTCACATAGCTCTTTAGAAGTAATTTCCCCTTTCTTTATTTTGTCAACTAGTTCTGTAGTTTTAAGATTAATTATATCTTCTGAAATCATATAATGTTAATTCGCAAACAGTGTTTCTGGTAACCATAGTGCGATGCCTGGAAACAAATACATTAGTACCATTGCAAAAATCACAATTCCCAAGAATGGTCCAATCCCCTTAAAAATTTCTAATAATTCAACATTTTTTGATTGTACACCTTTAAGATAATAAGCTGACATAGCCATTGGAGGTGTTAAGAAAGATGTCTGCAGGTTTAAAGCAATTAGCATGGCAAAGAAATAAGGGTTAACATTGTATACTTCCAGTAATGGTAAAAAAATTGGCACAAAAATAATTAATATCTCTGTCCACTCAAGCGGCCAACCTAGTAAAAAAATTATTATTTGAGTAATTACAAGAAATTGCCAAGGTTTTAGATCCATGGAGGTAAAAAAATGTTCAAATACTTCATGGCCACCTAAATAAGAAAATACTGATGCAAAAGTCCATGATCCCACAAAAAGCCACATGATCATGGCTGATGTTTTCGCTGTAAGAAAAACTGAGTCTTTAAAATTCTTCCACTTTAACGATTTGTAAACTAATGATAAAAAAATTGAACCTAAAGCTCCGATTGCTGCAGCCTCAGCGGGTGTGGCTAAACCTGCAAGTATAGTGCCAAGAACTAACATTATTAAAGTGAATAATGGGACGAATGAAACTAAAATTTCTATAATAATTTCAAAAGTTGGAGGAATTTCCTCTGCGGGTGGTTTTGGGGCTACTTTAGGATTAAAATATGCTAATGTAATTGAATATATAATGTATAGAAAAGCTAATAACAAGCCTGGAAAAATTGCAGCCGCGAACAATCTTAGTGGCGACAATTGAGCAATCACAGAATAGACAATTAACATAATGCTTGGTGGTATTAAAATTCCTAAGCATCCTCCTGCACAAATCACTCCTGATGCAAATTTTTTGTCATACCCAGCTTGAACCATTGCTGGCCAAGCCAATAAACCCATTAAGGTCACTACAGCTCCAATAATACCTGTTGCTGTAGAAAACAAAGCACACGTTACTAGAGCTGCAACTGCCATAGAGCCAGGTAATTTGTGAGAGGCCAGCCTAATTGCAAAAAACAATCTCGATACTATTCCTGCTCTTTCAACTAAATATCCCATAAATAAAAATAAAGGCACAGCAGTTAAAACGTTGTTGTCCATTACCGTATAAGTGTTTTGAACAAATAGACCAAAAATTCTATTATCTAAAATATGATCCATAATCGCCCAATCAAAGTAAGCGTAGTATCCAAAAATAATTCCCATCGCCATTAAAGTGAAAGCAATAGGAAAACCTAATAGGACGCATCCTAAAAATACTACCATCATAATGATAGCTATCGTTGGGTTAGGTATATAGTATCCAAACATTTTCTTATTCTTCCTTAAATTCTTTATGGGATGTTCTCATTAATATTTTTTCAGTTTCTTCTGAGTCTGTTTCTCTTGAGGCCCAATAACCAGTTTTGATGCAAACTATGCATCTTAAAACTTCAGCAACACCTTGTAACGTTAATAACAAGCCTGACAATGGTATAAGCGACTTAGCCATATATATTTGTATTTGTGCAGGACTGTTCCAACTTGTTTCTTTGACTTTCCATGCCATGCCAGCGTATTCAAAACCTGAGAATGTTAAAGCTAAAACACCTGGGAAAAAAAATATAAAGTAAAGCCATAAATCTAGCTTTGCTTGTTTCACTGGCCTCATTAAACGATACAAAACATCTCCACGTACATGAGCCTCTGTTGCTAAAGTATAAGCACCAGCCATCATAAATATTGCTCCATACATTTGTAAGCTAAAATCAAAATTCCATAAAGTTGGCTTATTAAAAACATAAGCCATTACGACCTCATAACATGTTCCAAGACATAAAATTACGATACACCATGAAAAAGCTTTTCCTACTGAAATACTTAAAGTGTCAGCAAATTTTATGTAAGCGTTATATTTTTCCATGAGAGATTTATATTCTTTCTATAACTAAAAAAAGGGGGATTTTAGTCCCCCTTTTTTACTTTTGATAAATTATATTTTAACTTTTGCTATTGGTCCAAACTCATTTTCATATGCCAATCTGTAATTAGGTTGGTTCATGAGTAAGTATTTCATCACTTTTTTAGCGTAAGCTTTTTGAGAATTTATGATTTTTGCAAAGAATGGATCTTTATCAGAAAATTCTTTTACAACTTTATCCCATCCCTTTAATTGCTGAGCTAAGATTTCATCTGATGTTTGATAAACATTGACACCACTCTCATTCATTAGTTTTGCTAAATCATTAGAGTATCTTACTAGTGCTTTAAAGTAGTTGTCACTATTTGCACTATAAGCAGCGTATTTTAGGATCGCTTGATGTTTAGGCGATAAGCTGTTGTATCTTTTTTTATTTATCGGAATTTCAAACATTTCCTGCGACTGGTGAAATGAACCTAAATGATAATGTTTTGATACATCCTGCATACCAAACTGAGAATCTGATGTAGGATTATTAAACTCCGCTGCATCGATTAATCCAGTTTTCATTGCTGGTTGAATTTCTCCTCCAGGAAGCTGTCTCACGACCATTCCCATAGCAGTCAGAACATTTGTTGCCAATCCAACTGTACGATATTTCATACCTTTAACATCAGCAACTTTAGTTACATTTTTTTTAAACCAACCGAAAGGTTGTGCTGGCATCGGCATATGAAAGAAGCCTACGTAATCGTAACCTACTTTACTTAGTGTCTCTTCATATAATGCTCTACCACCACCGTATTCCATCCATCCCATAACTTCTTGAGATGATAATCCATATGATGGTCCTGTGCCGAATAAAGAGGCCGAAGGATTTTTTCCATACCAGTAAGCTGTTACCCAGTGTCCCATATCTAAGGCTCCCGAACTAACTGCCTGTCCGATTTCAGATGTTTTTACAACTGCTCCAACTGGCTGTAGATCAATTTTTAATTCTCCGCCTGACATTTCCTCTACCATTCTCGTGTAGTCTTTTGCCATTTCGAAAAATATGTTTGCTCCACTTGGCCACGCAGCTTGCATTTTCAACGTGATAGTTTTTCCTACCTCGCTTTTGCTACTTTCTTTAGGTTTGCAAGCAGCTAACAACCCAGCTGTAGCTAAAGCTCCTGTAACTGCTGCTTTTTTTAAGAAACGACGTCTGTTACCAGTAATCGCTTTTATTTTTTTTGACATGTTTTCCCCCATGTTAGTTAACACTAACTATTCTAACTCACAAAATCATTAGCTGTCTATTTAAATTGTTCTATTAAATTGTTCATTCTTAAGGATAATTTAAAAAAAATTCACTTAAAAGCAACTGATAGTTGAACTAGTTAACTTTATCTTTAGGTTCAGTATTATTATTTAGGAAATTATCTAAATTATCTATAGCTCTGTTACCCATTGCTATTCTAGTTCTTGAAGTAGCGCTCCCTAGATGAGGCAATAAAAATAAGTTTTGTAATTCTAGATATTTTGTATTGATACTGGGTTCTCCACGATAAACATCTAACCCTAATGCAAACACCTTACCGCTTTTCATTGCTTTGATCATTGCCTCATCATCAATTATTTCGCCTCTAGCTGCATTTGCAATTACAACACCATCTGGAAAATTTTCTATTGTTTGCTCGTTAATTAAATTCTCAGTATCTTTTGAACCCGGGCAATTAATAGATAAGAATTCACTATTTTTAAATAGATCGTTTATGTCATAGTGATATTTGGCTCCGTCTTCTAACTCAGGCTTTAATCTATTTCTATTGTGGTAATGTATTTTCATGTCAAATCCTTTGGCTCTTTTAGCGACTGCTCTTCCAATTCTTCCCATTCCTAAGATTCCCAATTTCTTTCCGGTTAATTGTTTACCGATTAGATAATCTGACGACCATTTCCATTTCTGTGTTTCAGCGTCTTTTCGGCCTTCATAAGCTCTTCTAGATGCACCCAGTAACAATAGAATAGAAATGTCTGCAGTAGCGTCAGTCAACACTTCAGGTGTGTTAGTAACTACAATTCCTTTTTTTTTTGCAGCTTCAATATCAATATTTCCAAAACCTACTGCATAATTAGAAATGATTTTGATACTGCTTGGTAACTGCTTAATTAAATCCTTATTTAATAAAGTGGTTGTGAAAGCTAAAATACCTTCACAATCTTTTGAATATTTCAAAATTTCATCTGGTGTAAACAATTCATCGTTATTATTTAATTTTGCATTAAAAATACTGGTAATTCTTCGATTATTTTCTTTTAATAATCTTCTTGTTACTAAAATTTTTTTCATAAACTTTTTAGCCCAGAAGGTTTTTTACCTCCAGTAAACCAATCTATTAACTCAATAGTATGAACGATTGGAGTCTCAATCCCATTTGATATTTGTGTTATACACCCTACATTACCAGCTGCAATGATGTCTGGTTTTACTTTTTCAATGTTTTCGCATTTTCTTTTTAATAATTCTGAAGCAATATCATCATGCATTAAATTATATGTCCCAGCTGAGCCACAGCATATATGCCCATCTGGTATTTCTAAAATATTATTGCCAGTTTTTTTTAATAATTCTATCGGTTGACTGTGAACTTTTTGACCGTGTTGCATTGAGCATGCTGAATGATAAGCGATATTGTATCTTTTAGTGTGCTCGGTTCTAGTAAAATCTAATTTAATAGACTCTTCTAAATACTCTGTAATGTCTAATGCAATATCACTGATTTGTTTAGCTTTTTTTCTTAAAATTTTGTCTGAATGATTTTTAAAAATAAATCCATAATCTTTGATAGTTGTACCACATCCGGAAGTATTTACTAAAATCGCATCTATGTTTTCTTTTTCATATAAATCATACCATGCATTTATATTTTCAACGAAATATTTATGTGAAATATTTTCTTTACCCAAATGATGAGTTAAAGATCCGCAACATCTTATCTCTTTTAGTACGTGCACCTCTATACCGTGTCTTAAAAGAACATTTATAGATGCATCGTTGATATTAGGTGATATTGCCTTTTGAACACATCCTGTTAATAGCGCTACTTTTGAAATAGATTTTTTGCTTGGTTTAAAAACCACATTATCTGGGAACTCAGACGTTAAAAAATTTTTTGGCATAAATGAAATCATATGTTTTAATTTTTTTGGCAAAAAAATATGTAAAGGTTTAGAAACATTAATAATTTTGGATAAAAATTTAAAAAACTTTGGTTTAGGTAAGGTATAAGCTAAAAAATTTCTAACTAATCTTTCAAAAATTGGTCTTTTGTATGTCCTTTCAATGTGATTTCTACCGTGATCGATCAAATGCATATAATCCACTCCTGATGGGCATGTTGTTAAACATGCATAGCAAGATAAACATCTATCAATGTGTTTAACTATTTTCTCACTAGCAGGCTTATTATTTTCAAGCATATCTTTAATCATGTAAATTCGACCCCTTGGACCATCTAATTCATCTCCTAAAATTTGGTATGTAGGGCATGTTGCATTACACATGCCACAATGAACACATTTTCTAAAAATTTTTTCCGAATTTAAAATTTCTGGATCTTGAAGTTGATTTTTTTTAAAATTTGTTTGCATTATAATCCTGCATACATCTTGCCAGGGTTTAATATTCCTCTAGGGTCAAAACTATCTTTTAATTTTTTCGACAAGATTCTTAAGTTAGGATTTGAATTAGTTAAAAATTCATCATTTCTTCTTAAATCATCCTTTGCTCTTAATACAGTTAAATGTCCATCGTGTTTTAAACAGAATATTCTCATTTGGCTTAAAACTTCCTGATTTGATAATAAGCACCAGGCAATATTACCACCCCAATCCAAAAAATATTTATATTTTGCCTGTTCGAAATGTTTTAGAAAATTTCTCATATTAGTAATAGGTAAAGAGACTTTGCAAATGCATTCTTCAGTATTTGCATAACCTTCTAGATTTTTAACTTCTCTCCAAAAAATTAAAGTTTGATACAAATCAAGAATAATAACAGATTTATCTTTAAAAATTTTTTTAAGCGTTTGCATTCTTTCTAACACAGAAGTTTTTGGACCTTGTATTCTCAAACCTAATGCCGAAGTATCTTTTTTTACATCGTTTAATGTTAAAAAAGTTACATTATCGTGAGGGAAATAGCATGCGCCAGAAATTTCTAAAGACGTATCTAATGCTATTTGAAAAATATTTAGAGCTTCGGTGTAATTGATGTTGTTAATTAGAAAAGTTTCTTCGTATTCTGGAATAGGAGATACTTTAAGATTTATTTCTGTAATAGCGCATAACGTTCCATATGAACCACTTATAACTTTACTCAAATCATATCCTGTAACGTTTTTAACTACTGTACCGCCAGATTTAATTTTCGCACCAGATCCATTTACAGCTTTAAATCCAAGCACATGATCCCTCAGAGCTCCATTTTTGTATCTACCAGGACCAGATAAGTTACAAGCAACTACTCCACCAATTGAGCCAGCGTTTGATTTTTTAGAATATATGTATCCAAGATCATTTGGTTCGAAACCTAAAAATTGTTTCTTATCTTTTAAAATAGACTCTATTTCACTCATAGGTGTACCAGGTAATACTTTAATATATAATTCTTCAGGAAAATATTCCAGAATTCCTGACATTGACCTTAGACTCATAGTGTGTGAAGATTGTATAATTCTGCCAATTCTTTTCGAATTATGTCCGACTATTTCTAAAGGATTTTTTTTATTATAGTTTTCATAAATAAAGTCCGAAACCTCATCTTCAGACTTGGCATTAAAAACGCCGTGCATTAAAATCTTGGTAAGTCTGGAAACTTATCCTTGCCTTTATGAATATGCATTCTACCACCTTCTGCACAACGGTGAAGTAATGGGAAAACTTTACCAGGATTCAAAAGGTTTTTTTTATCAAAGGCATTTTTAATATTTAATTGTTGTTGAATGTCATTATCATTAAACATTTCACACATTAACTCTCTTTTCTCAACACCTATGCCATGTTCCCCTGATAGAACGCCTCCAACTTTTACACAATATTTTAAAATATCTGCACCAAAATCTTCTGCTTTCTTCATTTCAACTGGATTATTTGAATCAAACATAATCAACGGATGTAAGTTTCCATCTCCAGCGTGAAAACAATTTGCAACATTAAGTTTATATTTTTTTGAAAGCTTATTTATATAGCCTAGAACGTTTGCCAGTTTATTTCGTGGTATAGAGCCATCCATACAAATATAATCTGGCGCAAGTACACCGCAAGCAGTAAAAGCAGCTTTTCTGCCCTTCCAAAATCTTAATCTTTCTTCGTCACTATTACTAGCTCGATTATAAGACGCTTTGTTCATTTTCGCTATGTCTAAAACTTTATCGATTAAAGTGTCAACTTCACTTGTAGTTCCATCAAGTTCAACGATTAATAAAGCTTCTACATCTCTAGGATAACCTGCTTTAGCATAATTATCGGTTGCAATAATTAATGGCTTATCCATAATTTCCATACCTGCAGGAACTATTCCTTTAGCAATTATGTCAGCAACGCAATTTCCAGAGTCCTCTATAGTCGCAAATCCAATTAATACGGCTCTAACTGATTCTGGTTTCTTTAAAATTCTAACCGTAACTTCAGTTACGACCCCTAGCAAACCTTCTGATCCAGTAATCACACCTAATAAGTCATAACCCTCTGAGTCTAAGTGTTTGCCACCAAGTTTTAAAATTGTGCCATCCATTAAAACTATTTCAACACCCATTAAGTTATTAGTAGTAGTACCGTATTTTAAGGAATGAACTCCTCCAGAATTTTCAGCCACATTTCCACCGATAGAACAAGCCAACTGACTTGAAGGATCTGGAGCGTAATAAAAATTTTTAAATTGTACTGCTTCAGTAATTGCTAAGTTTGTAACGCAAGGTTGCGCAACAACGCAACGATTATCAAAATCTGTTTCTAAAATTTTATTAAATTTTCCCATCCCAAGTAAAATACAATCAGCCAAAGGTATTGATCCGCCTGATAATCCTGTTCCAGCTCCTCTTGGAACAACTTTAATTTTATTATCGTGACAATATTTTAGTACTTTTGATACTTGCTCTGTTGTCTCTGGTAAAACTACTGCAATGGGGGTTTGTCTATAAACAGATAATCCGTCTGTTTCATATGGTTTAACCTCATCATCAGAATGTAAGATGTTAGTAGTAATATTTTTAAGATCTTGAACTATAGTTTTTTTATTTTCTATAATAGTAGTGTCAGCTTCTGGTAATGTTAATGTCATAATCTTGTATATTAAAGAATTTTTTTAATTTTCTCCAATGCTTTTTCAATATTTTCGTAAGAATTTGCAAAACTAAATCTGGCAAAATTGCCACATGATTTACCAAAACTGGTACCAGGAACTATTGCTACACCAGCATCATATAGACATTTCTCACTAAAAGTATCACCATTCATGCCAGTTTTGCTTACGTTAGGGAAAACATAAAATGCTCCTCCAGGTTTATTACATCTAATACCCGGTAAACTATTTAATCCGTCTACAATTAGACTTCTTCTTTTTTCAAATTTATTCATCATATCATTTAAAAAGCTATGTGAACCCTCAAGAGCTACTAACGCAGCCACCTGATTTGCTGCAGATACGCAAGAATAACTATTGATTGCCATCTTAGTTACATTTTCAATTAAACTTTCGGGCCAGACACTCCAACCAAGTCTCCAACCTGTCATTGCATAGGTCTTGCTCCAACCGTCCATAATAATTAATCGATTGAATAACTCTGGATAATAAAAAAAAGATGGCATTTTTTTTCTATCATAAATCTGTCTTGAGTAAATTTCATCGCTAAAAATTACTAACTCAGGAAATTTTCTCAAACCTTCAACCAACTTATCAATTTCATTTTTCTCAATCAATCCTCCGGTTGGATTTTGAGGATTATTTATAATGAATAATCTTGTTCTTTCGTTAATTAAAGAAAGAACCTCTTCAGCATTAAACGAAAAATTTTTATCCTCTGAAAGATACATCGGAATAGCTTTTGCCCCTGTATAATTAATAACTGATTCATAAATTGGGAATCCAGGCTCTGGATAAATAATTTCTGCGCCAGGTTCACCGAACATCATAATTGCAAAATACATTGATGGTTTTCCGCCGGGAGCGATAAACACTCTATTAGAGTCTATTTGTGCACCATACATTCTCTTTATGTGCCTGCTTACACCATCTCTTAATTCTTTGGTACCATTAGCGGGAGTATAGCCATGATAACCATCGTCTAGTGCTTTTTTTGCTGCCTCTACAATATGCGAAGGCGTTGAAAAATCAGGTTGTCCGATACCGAGATTTATAATTTCTTTACCTTCGCTCTCTAATTTTTTTGCTTTTGCTAAAATCACAAATGCATTTTCAGTTCCAAGTCTAGAAAAATTATTTGCAATTTTCATTAACGATACGCTATTTTATCTTTAGAAAACTCCTTAATATTTCTTATACCCATAAGTGTCATGCCACGTGTAATTTCGTCTTTCATTTTTTCAAGTACTCTCTCTACTCCTAACTGCCCTCCAGCACCTAATGCATATAAATACGCTTTTCCCATAGAGCAAGCTTTTGCCCCTAACGCTAAAGCTTTAAGCACATGGGTACCTCTTCTTATTCCACCATCTAAAATAATTTCAATTTTATCCCCCACAGCATCAACTAATGTTTCGAGCTGATCAAATGGTGCTCTTGACCCATCCAACTGTCTTCCACCATGATTTGATACCATAATTGCAGTTGCTCCTATATCAATTGCCCTCTTTGCATCCTCAACTGACATTATGCCTTTCAATGCAAATGGACCATTCCATTTTTTTGCGGCATATTCTGCGTGTTTCCAATTCATTGTCGTGTCAAACTGAGAATTGATGTAGTCAATAACTGAACTTTCTATGCTAGATCCTTTTTTTGTTAAATGTGAAATATTGGCTAGATGAAATTTTGATCCCATTAAATATTTTAAAGTCCAAGTTGGATGAGTAACGAAACTTAAAAGACTCGAAAGTGACAATTTTGGTGGTGTAGTAAATCCTGTTCTATAATCTCTCTCTCTATTACCAGCTACTATTGTATCAACTGTAAGACACATTGCCTTAAACCCAGATCTTTTACATCTTTCAATCAAATTATCAGTAAGACCTTGGTCTTTATGAATGTATAATTGAAACATCTTTGGACCTCCAGATATGTTTGAAACTTCTTCAATGCTTTTGGTTCCCATAGTAGATAAACTAAAAAAAGTACCAAATTTTTCAGCAGCCACTGCTGCAGCCTTTTCTCCATCATGATGATATAGCTGATGCATTGCAGTTGGTGATAAAAATAATGGAAAATCTATTTTTTGTCCTAAAACTGATGTTGATGTATCAACATTGCTAACATCTGTAAGCACATTCGGCACTAAGTCACACTTATCGAATGAATTCGTATTTCTTTTTAATGTTATTTCATCGTCAGAACCACCATCTATATAATGAAAAATAGGTGAAGGTAGTTTTTTTTTAGCAAGTTTACGAAAATCATCTATATTATGACAGTCGCTTAACCTCATATTAAATTAATACTGTCTAAAAAATGTAAAGGCTATGTTATTAGCGCCTGGGTTTTTGTCACCTAAACTTGCATTTGATATATGACTATAAGATAAGCCAAGGTTAGATTCTTTACCAATATTCCAACCTAAATTAATTTGTGACTTAAACTCTAAATTATTACCAAGATCTTTTCCATTTCCTTTGTCGTAATATCCAGGTGCAAAACTTGGGCTAATAAAAAAATTTCCAATTTCATAATTCACTTTCATTCCAACATACAGCATGCTTGCATTATCTTGTGTTAACATTGCTCCAGTTATTGGAACGAATTTCCCTAAAGTAGTCTCTAGAAATTTGCTTTGGTCAAAACTATAAGTTGCTTCAATAAATCCAGACCTCTTATTATCATCACTATAATCAAGCATTCCAGTTGACAGAGCAATACCTTGTCCAGATGCAATTGACACCCAGAGACTGAAAAGTAAACTAATAAATATGTTTTTCATAATTGCTAAATATCTTAATAAATCATGATTTAAAAGGCTTAATCTCTAATTATTGTGTGAAAAATTGGTAATTTTTTAGGCAATTTGGCAATTTTTTTTAAAGTAAACGTTACGCTAGGAAAAGCTAGCGATTTCCATGGAATATCTTTGTAATTAAAATATCTGGCTTCTAAAGTTTCAATGCCTGGTTTGTAAGTTTTGTTTAAATGTTTTGCTAAAAATACAAACTGAATTAAATTTTTTTTTCTTAAAGTAAATACGATAAATAGTTTCCGAAGTTTAATTTTTATATTTACTTCCTCTTTAGCCTCTCTTATTGCTCCTTCTTCTGGGGTTTCACTTCTGTCCAAGTAACCTGAGGGGAAAGTCCATTTACCATAACTTGGGAATATTGCTCTTTTACATAGTAAAATCTTTTTATTTTTAATAACCAATGAACCCGTGACAATTTTTGGATTTTTATAATCTACAAAACCGCATCTTTTACAAATTTTTCTTTTTTTTTGCTCAAGGTCAACTTTGCGAATAGCAAATATATGACAACATTTATTTTGAACCACTCAACCTCCTGAAAATAATTATAATACCAATTGTAAAAAATAACCCTGGAGCAAGCCATAACATGATATTTTTTAGTGAGATCAGAGGATTAAAAATAATTGACTCACCATATTTGGTTTTTAAAAAATTATATATTTCTTCATTGGATTTATTTTCAATTATTTCTTTTCTAACATAATTTTTTACGTCTTTTGCAAAATCAGAGTTAGACTCATATACAGACTGTCCTTCGCAAACTAAACAACGTAAGTTTTTTGTAATTAAATTAACTTTATTATCTATTTCATCTGCATTGGAAACGCATATAAAAGTTAAAAAAAAAAACAAAAAATATTTCATCTTAAGCTTAATACTTTTGCAACGATTTGATCATTGATGGGCCCAATATGTTTATCAATAATTTTAAAATTTTTATCAACTAAATAAGTTTCTGGTACACCATATGCTCCTAGATTAATAGATAATTCGCCTTTGCGATCTATTAAGATTTTTTGATAAGGATTTTTATTTTTTTCTAAAAATTTTTTAGCATTCTTCTTTGTATCTTTATAATTAATACCAATAATTTTTATATTTCTATTTTTTAACTTCATTAAAAAAGGATGCTCAATTTTACAGGGCAAACACCAAGATGCAAATATATTTACCAAGAATATTTTATCACTAGTTCCTTTTTCAATTTTTATGATTTTATCATCAAATAAACTTTTTGAAGAAAGTGTTGGAAATTCTTTACCAATCATGACTTTTGGTTCAAATTCTTTTTTCTTATTTAAAGAAATATAAAAAAAAATAAATAATGACCCAAAAGTAATTAGTAAAGTAACTATTTTAATTCCTTTTTTTAAATACACTTAAAGTCCCTCCAATAATAATTAAAAATAGCCCAAACCATATACCGTGGATAAGGAAATTATAATAATATCGCGCCCCTATAATAGTACTATTCAGATCTGGAAGGTTAATTACTAGATAATGATTTGACAACAACGTAGATTTAATGCTCGTTTCAGACGTTATCTGATCTGGTTGGAAATATCTTCTTATTGATGGTTTAAGAGTAAAAACGTTTTTACCATCCAATATTTCAAAATCAGTTTTCATTTCCAAATAATTTTCAATTTTATAAATATTTTGATTAATTAAGTTCAAAGAAAGATTATAAAAATTTTTTGTTTGTCCGATTTGAATCTCAAAATCTTTTGTTTTTGAAAAATATGAATTTAAAAAAATAGATAACAAAAGTACACCGACACCCAAATGAGAGCAAAATCTCGGATAGTTTATAATTTTTATTTTATATTTATTTTTGTAAAGTTCAAACATCATAGTAATGATAAGAATTAAAGATGACGCTAAACCTAAGAACAATATTAATTCGTTACGTTGAGTAAATATTATTACTAAATAAGATATAAGTAATGACATTAAAAATATTATGAATACAAAATATAATTCATTTAATCTAATATTTTGTGACCATTTTAAAATAGGGCCTATACTCATTGCTATTAAAAATATAAATACAAAAGGAGCTAAGATATTATTATAGTAGTCAGGGCCGATAGAAATTGTTTCTCCGAATGCAGCTAGAAATATTGGGTAAATAGTTCCAAGTAAAATTACAAAAAGAAAAAATAATAAAAAAAAATTATTGATACTTAAAAAACTCTCTTTTGAAAAAAAATAAATTTTTTTATCTTTGAAATAAGACGAAAACGATATCTGAATTACCAAGGCAGTTGTTGTAATAAAGAAAATAATTAATAGGATAAATATTCCTCTATCTGGATCATTTGCAAATGCATGTACTGAATTTAAAATACCCGATCTGACTAAAAAAGTTCCTAATAAACTTAAAGAAAATGTTAAAATTGCCAATAAAGCTGTCCAATTGCGCATTTCATTTTTTATTTTTAAAACAAGTAAAGAATGTATTAACGCTGTGCCAGCCAGCCAGGGCATTAATGAAGCGTTTTCAACAGGGTCCCAAAACCAATAACCTCCCCATCCCAACTCGTAGTAAGCCCAAATAGATCCAAGACTTATTCCAATTGTTAAAAAATACCCATGATACCATTACCCAAGGCCAAGAAATCTTCGCCCATGCACTATTTAGTTGTTTTGTAACTAGAGCGGCTAAAACTAAGCTTAAAGTTAATGAAAACCCCACGTAACCTAAATATAAAAACGGTGGGTGAATAATTAATAGTGGATCTTGTAAAATTGGATTTAAACCAAGCCCTTCTCTTGGAGTGGGAATTATCAAATCAAAAGGATTAGATTTAACTATTAAAAAAATTAAAAAAATTAGATAAATATTATTTTGAAAAAAAATTACCCAAGATTTAAATTTAGTATTATTTTTATAAAAAAAAGAAAATAAAGTTCCATATAAACTCACAATTAAAATAAATAATAATAAACTACCCTCATGATTTCCCCAAGTACCAGCCAATTTATAAAATAAAGGTTTTAGGGTATGAGAATTTTCATAAACAGCTGAAATACTAAAATTGGAAGAATAAAAAAAAAATATAAGCAATAAGAAAGAAAATGTAACAAAAATAGATGATAAATTATATGAATAAATAGATAAGCTGTATTTTTTTTTTATAAAAAAATAAATTACTTAAAAATGAAAAAAAAATACATAAAAATAATAAAATATTAGCCGCATTACTTGCCATAATTTTTTTTCCAATCTCCAGATTTTTTAAGTGCATCAGCAACTTCTTTTGGCATATAATTCTCATCATGCTTTGCTAAAATTTTGGAAGCTAATAAATTATTTCTAGTGTTAAGTATTCCCTCAATAACCGCGCCTTGTCCCTCTACAAATAAATTTGGTTTTATACCAGTATAATTCACTATAATCTCATTTCTAAAGTCAGTAACAATAAATGAGTACTTATTACCATTTTTCTTCAAAGATTTTTCTTTAATCATGCCTCCTACTCGAATTAATCCATTTGGAATTTCAATTATGTTTTTTAAATCTGTTGGAGAAAAAAAATAGACAGAATTCTTTTTTAAAGACTCATAAACGAATTTTCCTATTACAAGTATTGTTACAACTGTTACTAAGAAAAAATACAGTCTTTGTTTAGTATTATTATTCATTCTTAGAATTTAATTTTAAATTTAAACTCTCTAGTTTAAACCTAATTAAAAAGATTATTATTGAAAAAAAAAGAAAAGATAAAAACATTACAATTAGAGGAGTAAGCATTGAAGAATGTATAGTAGAAGCCTCTGTAAATTTAATAGTAGCTGGTTGATGTAAAGTATTCCACCATTCTACAGAAAATTTTATTATTGGTAAATTTGCTAATCCAATAAGAGAAATAATTGAAGATAGTTTCTCAGCTAGATGAAAAGTCTTAACAAATTTCCATATAATTATATATAGAATATAAAATATCACTAAAACAAGCATCGAAGTTAGTCTCGCATCCCAAGTCCAAAAAGTACCCCAAGTTGGTTGTCCCCATAATGAACCAGTAAAAAGTGAAATTAATGAAAAAGTAAAACCAATTGGTGCAATACTTTTAGCAATTAAAGTAAAAATTCTTGTTTTAAAAATTAGAGTAATAAATCCGCAAATACTCATAGCCGCATAAATTTTAAGTGCTAACCAAGATGCTGGAACATGAACATACATTATTCTCACAGTATCACCTTGCAGATAATCGGCTGGTGAAATGAATAACGACATGATTAATCCAAAAATAACTAATGAAAGAAAGAAAACTTTTATCCAAAAAATATAATGATCATGAAAATTTTTAAAATTTTTAATATTGATAAAACTTTGCATTGTAGATTAAATTAATTGAAAATATGAATTTTGGTATGTGTTAGTCTGTCCAGTTTGAAGAGGGAGAATGGGAAAAACTTCAAACTGGACTATGACTAATAAATAGACTTAAAAAATGTCTGATTGCTGAATAAAAAGTGTTTTAATTTAGGCGGTGCTTAATTTGTTAACCTTAGATATAAGCCGTCTTTACCCTGCCCGTTGAATATTTCATTCACTAAAGGATGGCTAACCGGCTCATTTCTGTCATCAAGAACAAGATTTTGCTCAGAAACATAGGCCTCATAAGTTATTTCATCGTTTTCTGCTAGGATATGATAGAAAGGCTGATCTTTTTTTGGCCTGACATCTTTTGGTATAGACTGATACCACTCTTCAGAATTATTAAATTCAAAATCAACATCGTAAATAATACCTCTAAATTCAAATAGCCTATGTCTTACAACTTCGCCAATTGAAAATTTTGCTTTTTTTGGATTATGATTTTTCATTGGATAAGTGATAATTAATTATCTTAATGTAGAAATCAAGGGGTTAAAACTGTTGATAAATACATTTTTAATGGCACTACTTTGGCTTTAGTTTCGAAATAAACAGGAATAATGTCGTTAGATAAATTGGAAAAGTAAACATCCAAGTACATAGAATTTAATTTTTTCTCTCTATTAAATTTATGTCCGGATATTGTCTTGTAATTTAATCTACAGGAGAAATTTATTTTATACTTTTTTTTTTTATATTTAATTAATGAATATTTTATTTTAATCGGTGTAAGAAAAGCTTTGTACACATCATCCCCATCATAAATTTTCTTACTTTTATTACATTCCGAATTTAAAGTATTACTAAATAAAATTGATCTCACTGCAGTCAATGGATCAACAGTATTATATAGGTCATTTTTTGTAATCGTTTTGAAATTTTTACCTTTGTTAAATTTAACTTTTTCAAAATTAATTTCATTATTTATTTTTGTAAAATAATAAGTTTTTTTTTTATTTTTCTTTCGTGAATTAAAAAAATAATATAAACTGTTGTTTCTTTGATTATAAGATGTTTGAATAATACTTTGTGAGTTCATAAAATATGATGTTAAGCCTTTGCTATTAATTATCGAGTATAATTTATTTTTACCAAGGTTAAGTTTTAAATTTAAAAAATTAATATTTAATCCATAAACTTCATAGTAAAATTCTCTTGAATATAAGTAAGAACTCTGAAAAAATATAAAAATAAATAATATTATTACTTTTTTAAACATGAATAAATCCTTAGTGAAATTTATAACAGACTTTGGCCCTTTACTAATTTTTTTTACTATTACAAAAAATTTGGTATGCAAGATGCTATTCTACCTCTTATTATAGCCACATTATTTGCAACAGGAATCTTGTATTTCTTAGAGAAAAAAATTCCTAAGATACCAATTATTGGCGCAGTAATAGTTGCTATTTTTGGAGGTTTAACTTTGTACTTTAATGATAAAACATTTTTTTATATGAAGCCAACTATTGTGAACGTTTTATTCGCAGGAATTTTATTTTTTGGTAATTATTTTTTAAAAAAAAACTTACTTAAATCTTTATTAACGGGTTCAATTAAATTAGAAGAGCGAGGTTGGAAAATACTTAATCAGCGTTGGATATTTTTTTTTTATTTCTAGCAGTATTAAATGAGTTGGTTTGGAGGTCTCAATCTGAAGATTTTTGGGTGAAATTTAAAGTATTTGGAATAATTCCAATCACTTTAATTTTTACTATCTTTCAAATCAATTTAATAAATAAGTATAAAAAAAATGTTTAATTTAATTAAAAATAAAAATTTTAATGAAGAAATATTTTTTAATAGAAAAGAATTAGAGGAAATACTTAATATTTATGGATCTATGGTTGCTAAAGGAGAATGGAAAGATTATGCAATCTTTATCAATAAGAATGTCGTAGGATTTGACATTTATAGACGGGCAACAGAAAAACCGCTTTTTCAAATTATTAAAAGTCTAAAATATAAGATTGGACAAAAGTATTGTTTAAAAAATCAGCATGGGAAAGTTATTAAATACTCCAGTGATTTAAAACATATAATTTATGTTTTACACAAAAAAAATCTTCGCCTCATAAAGTGATTAAAAAAGAATTCTTACCTACAAAAGTCTGTAAATCTTGTAATAGAGATTTTGTTTGGAGAAAAAAATGGAAAAAAAATTGGAATGAAGTAATGTATTGTTCAAAAAGATGCTCTAATATTAAAAATCCCCAGTCTAGAAATTAGACTAGGGATTTAAATTATAATTAACGTCTTTGACCGAAGAGTCTCAACAGCATTATAAATAAGTTAATGAAGTCTAGGTATAATGTTAAAGCTCCCATCACAGCTTTCTTAGAAGAAATCTCTATACTATCGCTTTCAAAATACATATTTTTAATTTTTTGGGTATCGTATGCTGTTAATCCCACAAAGATAAGTACACCTAATATTGAAACTATAAAATATACTGCCGGCGACTTTAAAAAAATATTAACTAAAGATGCAATTAATATTCCTATTAAACCCATCAGTAAAAAAGAGCCCCATCCAGTCAAATCTTTTTTTGTTGTATAACCATACAAACTCATCGCACCAAACGTTCCAGCAGTAATAAAAAATACTCTGGCTATGCTTGCTCCAGTATACATTACAAAAATTGAAGCTAGGGATCCTCCCATCAATGCTGCAAAAATCCAAAAGATAATCTGTGCTTTTGCTGCACTCATTTTATTTATTCCGAAACTCATATAAAATACTATACCTAGTGGCGCTAAAGCAACAACCCAAGCAAATCCAGATTTAAATAATAAATCACCTAAAGCATTTGTTCCTGTTATACCAGCTTGTGAAACTTGTATACTGTCGCCTCCAGAAAATTTAAATAATAATAATGAAACAAAACCAGTTAATAAAACTCCTGATGCCATAAAGTTATAAACTTTTAGCATATAACTTCTTAATCCTTGATCAATGCTATCCCCAGCAATTGCTGATGATGTTGATGTTGACTGAACTCTAGCTATTCTATCTTTTAAATTCATAATCTCCTTTATTTATTTATTTATTATAACACTATATATGGTAAATTTTTATCAAAATTTCAAGATATCTAAAACTCAATTAAATAAGGATTTTTAGATCAGAATAGATTAAATCTAGTGCTACATATAGTACCGCGAATAAACCAAGCCATGCAATCCAAGCAAATTTTATAATAAGCTTCGATACCACATTTGCCATTGTTGCCATTATTATTATAGATAAAACTAACCCAAATATTAAAAGGTCATAGTGATGTTTTGCGGCCCCCGCTACTCCAAGTACATTATCTAAACTTAAACTGATATCTGCTAACGCAATGGTAAACACTGCACTAATTAAACCTTTGTTTTTTTGGGTTAAATTTAATTTCCTTTTCATTCTCCTTTTTGATTACATCTTTATAAAGTTTGTATACAACCCACAGCAAAATCAGTCCTCCCAACAACTTTAAACCTTCAATTTGAAGTAAATAAACCGTCAGAAAGGTAAATATTATTCTCAATATTACAGCAACCGAAACACCTAAGAAAAATATCTTTTTTCTAAGCTTAGGGTTAAATTTAGATGCAAGCATACCTATTATAATTGCGTTATCTGCAGCAAGTACAAGATCTATAAGAATAATTTGTAATAAAATGATAAATTCTTCTGTCATGATATTTTTTATTTATAATTGTTCGATCATGGGGTAAACAATTTTTATGATTTATAAAAATTTAGGTCATTCAAATATAAAAGTAAGTAAAATTTGTCTTGGAACTATGACATGGGGTGAACAAAACACTGAAAATGATGCTTTCAAACAAATGGACATGGCTTTTGATTATGGTGTAAATTTTTTTGATACTGCTGAATTGTATCCAATTCCTCCAAGCAGCAAAACGCAAGGAGAAACTAGCCGTATTATATCTAGATGGATTAAATCTAAAAAAAACAGAAACAAGGTGATCATTGCGGATAAAATTGTTGGAAGATCCAAAATGGATTGGTTTAGAAATGGTACCAATGAAACTAGGCTAGATCGAAAACAAATAAAATTTGCTTTAGAAAATTCATTAAAAAATTTAAATACAGATTATATAGATTTGTATCAATTACATTGGCCAGACCGTCCCCTTAATGTTTTTTCTGGTTTAGAGTATCGTCATAAAGAAATAGATGATGTAATTCCAATATATGAAACATTAGAATGTTTAAATGATTTTGTCAAAGAGGGGAAAATTAGAACCATTGGTATTTCAAATGAAACTGCTTGGGGAACTTTTGAATTCATTAAAACAGGGGAAGTAAAAAAACTCGAGAAAATTGTTTCAATTCAAAATCCATACAATTTGTTAAATAGAAGTTTTGAAGTTGGAATATCTGAAATTTCTATAAGAGAAAGTGTTGGTCTGTTAGCTTATTCACCTTTGGCAAGTGGTACTTTAAGTGGAAAATATTTAGATGGTAAATTGCCAAGTGGATCAAGATTAGAGCTTTTTGGTGACCGATATCCAAGGTACAGAACTGAAAATGCTGAACCGGCTATCAAGGAGTATGTTAATATATCTAAAAAATTTAATTTAGATATTTGTCAAATGGCAATTAAGTTTTGTGAGATTCAGCCATTTGTGACCTCTGTTATAATTGGCGCTACAAATACAGATCAATTAGAAAAAAATCTCAAAAGTCACGAAATCGAACTTGATGACCAAGTAATTACAGATATAAATGAAATACAAAAAAAATATTCAAATCCATGTCCATAATAAAAATTGTTCTAACATTATTTTTTTCACTCTTTATTATAAATAACGTTAACGCTAAAATTCAAATAGAAAAAAAGTTTAAAATGTGGGAAAGCCAATTTATCAAAAATGGAAAGGATAAAATTTGTTTTGCAGTCTCAATCCCAACCAAAATGTCCCCAAAAAATCTTAATCGAGCTGAATCTAGAATATTTATAACATTTAGACCAAATGATGGGGTCTCGAACGAGATAAGCATAACTAACGGATATCCATTTGGGAAAAAGAGTAAAGTAAACGTAAATGTTGGCAATGCTCAATTTAAATTTGAAACGAAAGGTAAATTTGCATGGCTGACTAATCTAGATAGTGAATTAAAAATGATTAAAGCTATGAAGAAAGCTAATAAAGCCCAGGTAATAGGTAGCTCATCTAGGGGTAATAAAACTAAAGATACATACTCTCTAATTGGTTTTACTGATGCTTACAATTCAGCCAAAAAAAATTGTAAAAATTAAACTAATGAAAGAAAAAATAAAAGTTGTTTTAGCCTACTCAGGAGGTCTCGATACCTCTGTGATATTAAAATGGCTTCAAGATAAATATAACGCTGAAGTAATCTGTTATACATCAGACCTAGGACAACAAATTAATAGAAAAGCTATTTATACAAATGCTAAAAAGCTTGGAGTTAAAAAAATAATTATAGAAGATTTAAAAGAAACGTTTGTCAAAGATTATGTATTTCCTATGATTAGGGGAAATGCATTATATGAAGGAATTTATTTATTAGGAACCTCAATTGCCAGACCATTAATTGCAAAACGACAAATCGAAATTGCAAAAAAATTTGGTGCACAAGCTGTTGCGCATGGGGCAACAGGGAAGGGAAATGATCAAGTAAGATTTGAACTTGGTTACTACTACTTTGGCCCTAAGATAAAAGTTTTAGCCCCATGGAGAGAGTGGAAGCTCAACTCGAGGAAATCTTTAATTCAATACGCTAAAAAAAATGGGATTATCATTCCGAAAGATAAAAAAGGAGCTCCTCCTTTTTCAATTGATGATAATTTACTCCATACTTCAACGGAAGGTAAAATTTTAGAAGATCCAAAAAAAGAAGCTCCTGAATATGTTTTTCAAAGATCTGTATCTCCAGAAAAAGCTCCGAATAAACCAATAGTTCTAACCATAGAATATAAAAATGGAGACCCCATCAAATTAAATAATAAAAAACTTTCACCAGCAAAATTGCTGGAAAAACTGAATGTTATTGCAGGTAAAAATGGAATTGGTAGAGCCGATTTAGTTGAAAACAGGTTTATTGGTATCAAATCCCGTGGTGTTTATGAAACGCCTGGTGGTACTGTTTTACTATTTGCAAATAGAGCAATTCAATCAATAACTTTGGATAAATTAACTATGCATAAAAATGACGAACTCATGCCGAAATATGCAGAGCTAATTTATAATGGATATTGGTTCTCAAAAGAAAGATTAAAATTGCAGAAAATTATTGATAGTAAAAAAAATAAAATTAGAGGTAAAATAAAAGTAAAGTTATATAAAGGTAATGTATCAATTTTATCACGAATTTCAAATAGCCCTATTTATTCGATAAAAAAAGTATCTTTTGATGAGAACAAAACATTTAACAAAAAAAATGTAGAGAATTTTATAAAGAAACATTGTAAGCTATTAAGAAAATAAATGAAAAATTTAATTAGAATAACTCAACTAGTTGGTGCTGGAATAGTTCTAGTTGCTACCATAATAGCTTTCTTCCTAGAAATATTAAATATGTTTAGTGTTCAAAGCATTCAATTAGCAGATCTTCTATTACTTTTTATTTATTTAGAGGTAATGGGGATGGTCGGCAATTATTGGAGCAATCAATCTATCAGACTTACTTATCCTTTATTTATTGCTATCACAGCATTAGCTAGACTAATTATTTTACAAAAAAAAAGATATAGGTGCATCTGCTTTAATCTATGAGTCAGGAGCAATATTGTTATTGGCAATTGCAATAGTTGTTCTAAAATTAAGAAAGAGTAAGATGCTTAAAATCAACCTTACAAAAGGTGATATATAAAATAACTAATTATTTTTTACCGAGATTTTTTTGAAAGCCTTCATTGTATTTTCTAACAAGCAAGCAATAGTCATTGGTCCGACACCACCAGGAACTGGGCTTACACCCTTGACTCTATCTTTTATATTTTGAAAATCTACATCGCCAACAATTTTATTTTTACCGTCAATCTTTACTCTATTAATGCCAACATCAATAATAACTGCTGTGTCCTTAACCCAATCATTTTGAATCATATGCGCCTTACCGACTGCAGCAATAATTAGGTCTGCATTTTTGCAAATTTTTTCAATGTTTTTTGTTTTAGAGTGAACAATTGTAACTGTGCAATTTTCTCTCAGTAAAAGCTGAGTCATTGGTTTACCATTAATATTTGATCTTCCAACAACAACAGCATTTAGACCTGATAAATCCTTTATAACTTTTTTGATCATATAGTAACATCCCAAAGGAGTGCAGGGAACCATAGCGTCATTACCAGATGATAAATTCCCAACATTAATTGGGTGAAAGCCGTCAACGTCTTTATCGGGGTTTATAGTTTCAATTATGTCTTTTTGATTAATATGTTCTGGTAAAGGCAGCTGAACCAATATTCCGTGAACTGCAGAATTATTATTTAATTTATTTATCTCTTTTTTTAACTCACTCTCAGAGATACTTTCATTAAATTTTAAGACGTTTGAATTTATTCCTACTTCCTTCGCAAATTTTTCTTTATTTTTGACGTATATTTGACTTGCTGGATGCTCGCCAATTAGAATGACGGTTAACCCTGGCCTTTTATCAATGGCTAACTCTTTTATATCTTTCTTGATTTTATCACGTAGTTCTTCCGCAATTTTTTTTCCATCTATAATCATAATAATCCAGTCCCATATTCTCTAAGTAAATTTCTCATAAAACCTAAAATTAAAAACAATATTATTGGAGAGAAATCTAACCCAGCAATATTGGGTAAAAATCGACGTATAGGATTCAATAACGGATCTGTTAGTTTGTAAGTAATATCTAAGACTGAATATACAAATCTGTTACTCATATTAATAACATGAAATGCGGCAAGCCAAGATAAAACGATATTTATTATCAAAACTAATGAATAAAGATAAATAATATTATCAATTAAAATTATTAAAGAATTCATTTATCGAACTTTTCAACATAAATTGATTGCGATGGAAAAGCAAAAGATGCTCCTGCATCTTCTACAACTTGTTTTATCTTAATAATAAATTTATCTTTAACTTTTAACCAATCGTAATATCTATTTGTTTTAGTATAACATCTAATTAAAATATCAATCGAGCTCGCAGAAAACTGATTTAAATTTACTGCACATGGAGTAGTATCTGATATTATGAAGTCTTGATCCTCTTTTATAAAATCTAAAATTTTATTTCTTACTTGCTCCAATTGTTGAGATGTAGTTTTATATTCAAGTCCAATCATCCACTCAACTCTTCTATGAGACGTTTCTGATTGATTAATTACTGCTTTTTCTGCAAATTGAAAATTTGGAATTGTTGCTAATGCTTTATCAAATTTTCTTACTACTGTTGATCGAAAACCAATATCTTCGACAGTACCTTCTATAACTCCGTCAACATAAATCCAATCCCCAACTTTAAATCTTTTTTCAACTAAAACTAAAATTCCAGAAATTAAATTTTTAAATAAATCTTGCGCACCAAGAGCAACTGCTACACCGAAAAGTCCAAGTCCAGCGATAATAGGTCCAATTTTAATTCCCCAAATTTCAAGGGTCGCTGCAAATCCTAAAATAAGAATAAGCACCTTCAGAGCCCGAATTATCCAATTTACTAAATCTCTTGATAAAATTAACTCTATACTCTTTATTAAAAGAGCTGCTGGCTGAATCAACTGGTGAATAAACCAAAAAATCAAAATAGTAACAAGCGATCTGTTTAAATGATCAACAAATAAAGATGATTTACCATCAAGTTCTAAAAAGCTAGAGGCTAAAAAAAAACCAAAAACAATTGGAAAGAATTTTACTGGACCTTCTAATGAAGTTGTTAGGTTATTATCAAAATTATTGGTACTTTTTGATACAAAAACTTCGATCTTTTTTACAATATATTTAGACACCACACTTCTTAAAAGTAAGAATATAAAAAAAACAAAAAGTGCAATTATTATGTCTGTAAAACTTGCTCCAGAAATACCACCTTTCCACACATCTTTTAATAAAGAGAAAAAATTGTTAATTATTTCCATATTAATTTTGAATTATACTTGTAAATTGTTCTAATCAAGACAAAATTCGATTAAACTCAATTAGTCAATGAAAAAAGATTTAATTTTTTTAGGTATTGAAACAAGCTGTGATGAAACAGCTGCGGCTGTCGTAAAAAAAACAGTAAAAGGCAAGATAAAAATTTTATCAAATATAATATCAAGCCAACATAAAGTTCATAAGAAATTTGGTGGTGTAGTTCCAGAATTAGCGGCGCGTACACATTCTGAGAAGATTGATTACATAATTAAAAATGCTCTTCTAAAAAGCAAATGTTCTTTTAACCAAATTGACGGTATAGCTGCAACTGCTGGACCAGGTCTCTTGGTTTGTTTAATGATTGGTATGACTGCTGGAAAAACTGTCGCAAATTTTTTTAAGAAACCTTTTTACGGTGTTAATCATCTTGAAGGTCATGCATTAACCATAGGATTAAATAAACCTGTAAAGTTTCCATATCTCCTACTATTAATCTCTGGAGGTCATTCACAGTTTTTATCAATAGAGGGTATCGGGAAATATAAAAGACTTGGAACAACAATTGACGATGCGCTAGGGGAAACATTTGACAAAACTGCAAAAATTTTAGGCATTAAGTTTCCTGGCGGGCCAATGATTGAGACGTATGCTAAAAAAGGGAACCCTTACACTTTTGATCTACCAAAACCAATACTTCATAGATCTGGTTGTAACCTATCTTTCGCAGGACTTAAAACAGCAATATTAAATATTTCAAAAAAAATTAAAACTAAACAAGATAGATACAACCTTGCCTCATCATTTCAAAATACAATAAACGAGATACTAAAAGTAAAGTGCAAAAAGGCATTTGAGATGTTTATGAAAAGCAACAACGCACTAGCAGAATTTAATTTCGTTGTTTCTGGAGGGGTCGCATCAAATCAATCTATTAGAAAAAATTTAAAAGAAATATCCTCAATAGCAAAATTTAATGTACACTTTCCACCTCCTGAATTATGTACAGATAACGCAGCGATGATTGCTTTGGCTGGTCTTCTAAATCACGAAATAGGAACAAAACCTGATATTGATTTATATTCTCAGCCTCGATGGCCTTTGGATGAAAAAGCGCCTTTTATGAAAGGTGCTGGTTTAGTAATATAACATACTATGAAAAAAAAATGGCTTGTTAAATCTGAACCGAATGTTTGGTCTATTGACCAACAAGAAAAATCCGGTTCCAAAGGTACAATGTGGGATGGTGTTAGAAATTATCGGGCAGCTAATAATCTTAAAGCAATGAAGAAAGGTGATCTTTGTTTTTTTTATCATTCAAATATTGGAAAAGAAATTGTTGGCATTGTTGAAGTGATAAAAGAGTACTTTTTAGATCCTACTGATAAAAAAAAAAAATTTGTTGCGGTGCAATTAAAATTTAAGAACAAATTAAAAAAACCGGTCACATTAGAAATTATTAGGCAAAATAGTGAGCTTTCTAATCTTCAACTCATTAAACAGAGTAGGTTATCAGTGATGCCAATTGATTCTAAAAGCTGGAAAATAATTTGTAAGTTAGGTAGAATTTAAAAAATAAAGGAGAACATTGTGCCGAAAAAAAAGAAAAGAAAAGCTGTAAAAAAAACTAAAAAGAAAAAAGTATTTAAAAAAAGAAAAACTGTAAAAAAAACTAAAAAGAAAAAAGTATTTAAAAAAAGAAAAACTGTAAAAA
>MDTB01059090.1_pt1 | contig 27737 bp, 29 predicted proteins | sample 811161 | NCBI WGS metagenome assembly MDTB01 (sample SAMN05326650, study PRJNA326480) | marine metagenome | isolation source: seawater | place: Mediterranean Sea | collected 2009
AGGAAATAACCTTGCTCTTACTGTATGGGGAGACGATATGACTACTGATGAAAAAGATGGTTTAGTAGAAGGTGAGAGAATAATCTTTAGATTATGGAACTCTTCAACGTCGACAGAACAAGTCTTAGATATTAAGTGGGAAGAAGGAAGTGGAGTGTACTCTACAGACGGTATAAGTGTAGCAGGACAGATTATATTAGGAAATGAATTAGCTTCAGAAAGACAATTAGTTAAAATAACTGATATTCTTGGAAAAGAAGTTAATGGAAATGAAAAAGATGTTATGTTATTATACATATACGATGATGGAAGTATAGAAAGAGTATTTATTAAGAATTAAGTTTAATAGTAATCTATAAAAAGAGCCCCATATGGGGCTCTTTTTATATAGAATAATAATTATAAAATTAATTAATCTGATGAAAACTTATAACCTAAACCTTTAATTGTTGTGATTTTGTCATTTCCGATTACTTCTCTAATCTTTCTAATTTGTACATCAACATTTCTATGGGTAACATAGTAATCTTTATCCCAAACTTTTTGTATTATTTGTTCTCTGCTATATACAACATCATTATCATTATATAATAATGTTAAAATTTGAAATTGTTTTTTTGTTAGAGATATTTTTTTATTGTTTAATAAAACAAGATGTTTAGAATTATTTATACTAATTCCATTTTTTACAATTATTTTTTCTGGGATTTTTCTTTTAATAATTGTATCTATTTTTTTTAATAATAGTCTTGGTTTAATTGGCTTACTAATAAAGTCGTCTCCCCCAGCATCGTAAGAAGCAATTTGCGTGTACTCCTCATTTCTTGCTGATAAAAATATGATTATTGTATTATTTTTATCGATTGATCTTATTTTATAGCAAGCTTCTATACCATCTAATTTTGGCATTGTAATGTCTAATAAAATTATGTCTGGCTTATATTCTTTGAATATATTTATGGCTTCAAAACCATTTTGGGCGGTCTTTATTTGAAAGTTCCTTTTCTTACTTAATGTGTATGACAAGAACTCTCTTACGTCTTTCTCGTCGTCTACAATAAGAATTTTGGCTTCATTCATTATTCAAAAAAATAAATTATTTATTAATTAAACTTTGACTTTCTGTTAAGTTTGTGTTAATCAAAATAAATTTATCCGATTCCTAATTTGTTAAAGAATTTATATAATCCATCTAAAAACTCTGAGGGCAAGTCATTTACAACAGATGAAACGGTTAAGCCATCATTTACTCCTATTGCGATTGCAATAGATATAATTAAGCCAATTAAAGCAAAAGAGAAGTCTTTAATTATTAATTTTCCAGTTTTAAACATTGAGTTAGTACCACTTTTTCTGATAGCCATACCTAGTTCTCGCCCTCCAAGTAGGCCTATAAAGACCCATGTCGTACTCATTGGCACCTCGCTATGAAGTTTAAAGTAAAATAAAATAATACAATAAATAAAGTCAATGATCGTAGCAAAACGAACATCCGTAACAACAGATTTTTCAGTTACAATTCTTTGAATTCTTCCTCCTTTGTAGTATAACAATAATCCTAATCCTATAAAAATAACAAAACAAAACCCAAAGAAAGACCAAAAGCTCATTCCTCTATTTAGATATACTGCGATATTTGCCGCATCTTGCATTAACCAAACAGACCATAATGTTCCACTAGTAACCCATTGTGCAATTGTCCATTTAAAGGATGCTTTTCCTGTGAAGTATTTTTTAGTTAGCCTGGAAATTAGCACAAATACTAATAATCCGATAAAAAAAGCTAAAATGTATCCACTCATACTTTTTGCCAGTACACCTCCAATTGCTTTAGTTGATGTTGCAAAAGAAGTTAATAGAATAAATGTTGTAGAAACAGGCATTCTTAATCTAGTTAATATGAGAAGAAAAATAGGTGCAGCAATATGTAAAAAATGAAAATCACTTGGTGATTGCTCAAAACCTTTAGCAGATAGTCGTGCGCTTGTAACATCTCCATCAGTTATTCCATCTTCATAAAAAACTTTTCCTGCTTGTGTATAATTAATCTTACCATCTTCATAAAAAATTTGACTGTCCCCGCCAAAGGAATATATAGCTAAACTATCTGTATTATATGATATTTGAGAAATGGCATTAAGTGTTCCATTATGGAGTAATAAAAAAGACAAACCATATGTTTCAATTTTTTTATTTGATCCATAAAATTTGTCTTTAGTAAATTGTATTTTACTTAATGTGTCAATAATATCACTTTCATCTTTTCTTTGCTCAGTTAGAAAAAAAATTTTTTCCGAATCAGATGATATTTGACAAACTGTTTGTCCGTTGTCCTCAGAGATAATATCCAGTTTTAATTTATTTTCTAAAAAACTATCTAACTTCTTAAAATCATCTTTAGTCCAATTTGTAATATTTCCCTTATGATCAGTCTTAGTATATATATTTGATTTTTCGTTGGGATAAAATACCGTTATACCTGTTTTGTCAACAGTTAACCAACTATAAGAAATAGTTCCTAAAAAAATTGACCCAAGAAATAACCACAACACCCACCATTTTTTATCTTGGTTTGATGCTATAAATGTCCCTATTGTTTGAATGCTATCATTAGCTACAGCAGCGTAGGCTGCAAATGCAAATCCAACCCACATGCCCACTTTTGGGCCTGCAATTACACCAAATAAGGCAGACACAAAACAGCTTACAATAAATATCAAGAATAATTTTTCGCTTTTTGGTAAGAATAATTCTATTGGGTAGCTAAATCTAGATAAGAATTTTTTCATGAAAGTATTAGAGCATTTCTATTTAAAATAATTTTTTGGAAAATATAGGAAAACAATTAACTAATTTTGGGAATTAGGTAATTAATAGTCCTGACCAAAAAGCAACTGCCATTACAAATATGTAAAGGGCAACACTAATATCAATTTTTTTAATTTGGGTCTTTTGCATTTTAAGTAAATTTTATTCAATTTAAGTCTGTTTTATTACGTAAACATTAAAGGACTGTTAATTTTATGTTAAGAAAATAAATTTAACAGATATTAAGGTTAATTAATAATTGAAAAAATTATCTTCAATAAATATATACTCATTTAATAATTTAAAGTATAGGTAATTTAAATTTTTATTCTCAAAAAAGTCAATGTAAAATTAATGTTAATTATTTCTTAAGTTATATTAAAAAAAATTAACATTAACATTAAATTTTTTCACAAATAATTAAAATAAACATGTAGGTTTTCTTAACAATGGAGCTTTATTTTCGTTATGTAAATTTAAATAAATACCATTTATTAATTTTTACACTTTATAATTTTTAACTAACTAATAACTATCAAAATATATAAATATGAAAATTACAATTAAATCCTTAGCAATATTAATGGTTGCTATGCTTTTTATTACATCATGTGATAAAGATGATGATAATGATAATAATAATAATAATGATACTGTGCTTGGATGTACCGATCCCGCTGCATTAAATTATAATCCAGATGCAACTGAGGACGATGGAACTTGTGAATATGCTGCTGGTGCAGTTCAAACTGTTTATCCAGGTGGAGTAATCTCTCAGGATGTTACTTGGACTAAAGATAATACTTATACTTTAACTGGTCGTGTTGTTGTTCCAAGTGGGGTAACATTAACGATTGAGCCTGGTACTGTAGTTAAGGCTTATCCTGGTCAAGAAGCAAATGCATGTGCTTTAATTGTAGCTAGAGGAGGTATGATTATGGCAGAAGGTACAGCTACTGAGCCAATTATCTTTACAACAACAGCAGATCAAATTACGCGTGATCATAGTGCCTATCCAGGTTTTGCTAACTTAAATGAATCTGTAAAAGGACAATGGGGAGGTATTATTATTTTAGGAAATGCTTCTATTTCAGCTGATAATTTTGAGGTTCAAATTGAAGGTATTCCTGCATCAGATAGTAATGGTTTGTATGGAGGTTCTAACGATAGTGATAATTCAGGTGTGTTTGCATATTGTCAAATAAGACATGGAGGAACATTACTTGGAGAGGGAAATGAAATTAATGGACTTACTTTAGGAGGAGTTGGATCAGGAACAACTATTCATCATGTGGAAGTTGTTGGAAATGTTGATGATGGGATCGAATGGTTTGGAGGATCTGTAAACGCTAGTGATTTATTAGTTTGGGCCCAAGGTGATGATGCTTTTGATGTTGACCAAGCATATTCAGGAACTATTTCAAACATTATGTCTATTGCAGATGCAGAGTCAGATCATGCCCTAGAAATTGATGGTCCTGAAGGAGTAATGGAAGCAGGATTTACTATGAACGGAGGTTACTTTGTTGGTTATAATCCTGACGGTGGAGAGTATGCCGACTTTAGATCTAATGCAATGGGTACAGTTTCCAACTTATTCTTTAAAGGGTTTTCATGTGATTCAGATTTTGAATTAGATAATGATGGAGTTGCTCAAAATGCTATGGATGGAGAATTAAGTTTTTCTGATATTAGATTCCATGTTTCTCATCTAGATGCGGAAACTTGTAATGTAAGTGTTGAGACTATATGTGTTGATAAGAGCGAGAATGCAATAGCTGCAGATTTTGATTTCAATGCTTCTATAGTAAACTCAGATGAAATGGAAAGTATGGAATTTAATGGTTGGACTTGCTATAGTAATCAGTAAAAAATAATTTTTTCATTTAAATAATAAGCCTTACTTTACGAAACTATTTGATAGTTGGCTACACACTAAGTAAAGTAAGGCTTATTATTTATCAGCCTCTTATTTCTTAACATAAAATTAACACAATATATACTTGAAGTTAATTTATTTATTATTCATTTGTGTTTGTGTAACCGTACTATCATTTTAATATGTTTAAAAAAATATTTTTTATATTATTTTTATTTTACTATAATTCAGTAATTTCTCAACATATAGTTTCAGGTCAAGTTTTTGACAAAAATAATAATGAGTCTTTAATAGGTGCTAACGTAGTTGTATATTCTAATTCGGAAGTTATTTCGGGATCTACATCTGACTTTGATGGTAGGTTTAGCATAAACCTTCCTAGTGGAGAATATACTTTTGAGCTTTCTTATATTGGATATAATAATATAGAGTTAGATACTATTGTAGATGGCTCATTGTTTTTAGGGGAGTTTTTTTTAATTGAATCATCTACATTTTTATCTGACGTTGTAATATCATCCAAGCAGGTTACAAATACTGAAACAGCTATCATTAATTTAAAAAATAAATCTATTAACAGTATTGATGCGGTTTCCTCTCAATCCATTAATAAGTCTGGCGATAGTAATGTTGCAAGTGCTATAAAAAGAGTGTCTGGAGTTTCCGTTCAAGATGGAAAATATGTTTTTGTTAGGGGTTTAGGAGATAGGTATAGTAAAACAGTATTGAATGGACTAGATATACCTACTTTAGACCCAGATAAAAACACAGTGCAGATGGATATTTTTCCTACAGCTGTCATTGACAGAATAGTTGTTTTCAAATCATTTACATCAAATTTACCTGCAGACTTTTCAGGTGGACTTGTGGACATATCAACTAAATCTATACCTGAAGAAAAAGTTGTTAAGTTTTCTTTATCAACTGACTTTTCTCAAGCTAGCTTTAATAAAAGTTTTTTAACATATCATGGGGGAAAATTTGATTTCCTTGGATTTGATGATGGTACTAGATCGTTACCATTTAGCGATCCACTTTCAATCAACAATATTCCTTTTGGAATTAATATATACAGCCCAGGTGATCCAAACTATGAAACAATTATGGATTTTACTAGATCATTTAAAACAGACATGAGAGTTCAAAGATCTATTGGCCTGCCAAATATTAGTTTTAGTTTTTTTGGAAGTAATAATATTAATTTAGATTCAGAGAGAAAATTGGGTTTTTATTCAGGGCTAACATTTAAGAATAATAATACATATTACGAAGGCGTAAGGCAAAATTTTTTAGAAAAAAATGCTAATTCATCAATTTATCAATTAGACACTACTACTTATCAATATGGAGATATAGGTCAAAATACTGTTTTACTAAGTCTTGTTGGAGGGGTTGCTTATGATACAGAAAAATCAAACTATAAGTTAAATCTTCTAGCAATTAAAAATACAATTCAAAAAGCTGGATATTTTTACCAAGAGAATAGAGAAAGTAATGCTAATTATTTAAAAAAAGAAAATATAGATTACTCTGAGAAATCTATATTTAATCTTTTTTTAGAAGGTAAGCACACTATAAATAATGCATTAAAATTGAATTGGTCTGTTTCACCAACATATTCAATCATAAGAGATAAGGATATTAGAGAAACTGCATATGAGATGATAAATATTGAAAATGTTTCTTTAGATGAAATACAAAACTATCAAACTGATTATATGATAGACGCAAGTAATGCAGGTGTGCCATCTAGAATGTGGAGAGACTTAGATGAATTGAATATTATATCTAAATTAGACTTTGATTATAAACATAACATTGGAGTTTATAATTCAACTTTTAAGTTTGGTGTATATTCAAGCTTTAAACAAAGAGACTATCAAATTTTAAGATATACATTAAAACCTATTAATTTAGGGACCTCAGACTTTACTGGAAACCCGAATGAAATATTAACAGATCTTTTGTATTCTGACCCTGATGGTCAGGCATTTACAGGCGATGAAAGTGGCTTTTATGTTTCAGGTGATTATCAGCCAAGCAATACATACAATGGTTTACAAGTAAATTTAGCTGGATATCTTTTAGAAGAAATTGATTTTTCATCTTTACTTAAAACAATTGTTGGATTAAGGATTGAGAATTACCAACAATATTATACTGGCCAAAGTCAGACTTCAAATGTTATTTCTGGAGATGGGATATTTAATAATGACAATGTTTTATCAGATTTTGGCATATTTCCCTCTTTAACAGTAATTTATAAATTAAATGAAAAAACTAATTTAAGGGGTTCTTATTCTTTAACAACTGCTAGGCCGTCATTTAAGGAAAAATCTGGAGCTCAAATTTTAGATGTTTTATCTGGAATTACATTTAATGGTAATTTAGATTTAAAAGTTACTGATATTACAAATTATGATATTAGACTTGATCATTTTTTTAATAACAATCAAATGATTGGTATAAGTGGCTTTTATAAGGATATGAATAATCCTATTGAAATATCAAGGTACGCTTCAGATGATGATAATATTCAGCCCATAAACACCTCTTCTGGAAGAGTCTATGGGTTAGAATTTGAGGCTAGAAAGGAATTAAATTTTATTACTCAAGGACTTTTTACTACTATGAATACCTCTTTAATTTTTTCTGAAGTTGATATCTCAGGGGATGAATATAACTCTGTTATGAGCAACTTAAGGGATGAGGAAGGTTTTTCAAATACAAGGGCAATGCAGGGGCAAGCTCCGTTTATTTTAAACCTAAGTTTATCATATGCGATAGACAAATTTGATATAGCTTTATTTTATAACGTAGAGGGAGAGAAATTATCTGTAGTCGGTGTAAATAGAAGGCCAAATATATATGTCTCGCCTTTTCATAGTATGAATTTTAAATTTTCTAAAATCATCTTAGAGAATTTAAAAATATCTTTTATGGTTAAGAACTTGCTTAATCAAGATAAAGAGATGTTTGCAAAATCTTTTGGAATAGATGATCAATTATATAGTAGTTTTAGCCCAGGAAGAATATTTAGTTTCAAAATGTCATACAACTTATAATTAATTTTCAATACTCATTTTTTAACTCTACTTCCACCTCAAATCTTATATCTTTATTTTTATTTGACTTAGTGCTTTCTTGAACTAACTTTATAATAGGAATAGCATATTCATTATATTTTGGACTTGTTAATATAAATGTAGCCTCCCTAACAATATCTCCATCGTCAAATGCAATTTCCATAGCAGACAATGTTGCAATTTTAGATCCATTTAGGAATATATTTTTACCATCGTAAGTCATGCCAGTTGTATCAATACTATCAAGTTTTGAAATACTACAACTAACAAATAATAATAGAATAATTATTATTGTTTTTTTCATAAAATTTATTGTTAATTTAATAACAAATATAATATTAATTGAGGTATTTTATTTTAAATTTATATGTATATTATTATAGTACAGAATAAGTCAAAATGAAAAAAATTTTAATTGTTGATGATGAACCTGATATTTTAGAATTTTTAGGTTACAATCTAAAAAATGCTGGTTATGAGGTTATGCAAGCAAATAATGGAAAAAGTGCCATAAGAATTGCTAAAGAGTACAATCCAGATTTAATTATTTTAGATGTAATGATGCCCGAAATGGATGGTATTGAGACTTGTTATTTAATTAAAGAGCACCCTGAAATAAAAGATATTTTAATTTGTTTTTTAACAGCAAGAAGTGAAGATTTTTCTCAAATAGCAGGATTAGATGCAGGTGCTGATGATTATATCACAAAACCAATAAAGCCCAAAGTTTTTTTGAGCAAAATTAAATCAATTTTAAGAAGAAAAATCGAATCTAAATCTTTTGAAGAGCAGTGCTATGGAGATGTTGTTATTAATTCTGAGACAAAACAATTAGTTTATAAGGGAGAAAATAAGGATTTAACTAGAAAAGAATTTGGCTTATTAAATTTATTATGCTCTAAGCCAGGTCGCGTTTTCACTAGAGATGAGATTTTAAGAAAAGTATGGGGAGATGATATCGTTGTTGGAAATAGAACAATTGATGTACATATTAAAAAGTTAAGAGACAAAACATCTAATCACCATATTAAAACCGTTAAAGGATTTGGTTATAAATTCATATTTTAATGAAAAAAAAACTAACTGAAGACCAGTCAATATTAGCACTTAAAAAAGCTGCAAAATACAGAAGAGAGTTTCTAGGAAATGTTTCACATGAGCTTAAGACACCAATTTTTAACATTCAAGGATATATACATACATTGATTGACGGTGCATTAGAGGACCCTGATGTAAATAGGAAATATTTACTTCGTACAAGTAAGAGTATAGATAGAATGATTAGCATTATTGAGGATTTAGAACAGCTTGCAAGATTAGACTCAGATGAGTTAGATTTAAATTTAACAGAGTGGGATTTTATTGAACTCGTCAATGAGTTGATTGAGTTTTTTGAGATTAAATCAAATGAAAAAAAAATAAGTTTAAAATTAGATTCATCAGTAGACAAGTTGCATGTTGTTGCAGATAAAGAAAAAATCAATCAGGTTTTATTAAACTTAATTTCGAATTCTATAAAATATGGAAAAATTGGTGGCCAAATTTTTATAAAAATTGATAAAAAAGTAAGAGTATCCAAAATAATGGTGATTGATAATGGAATAGGTATTTCAAAAAAAAACATGCCAAGAGTTTTTGAAAGGTTTTATAGGGTTGATAAGGGTAGATCGAGATCTCAGGGTGGTACAGGTCTTGGTTTAGCTATTGTAAAGCATATAATTGAAGCACATGATGAAAAAGTTTACTTAAAAAGTCAGGAAAATAAAGGAACAACAATTTCATTTAACATTAGAAATAGTTTATAATTATGATTAATAGAAGAGATTTTTTAAATTTTTTTAGGTAAAGGTTTTTTAGTTACATCTTTTAGCCCCTTAATACTTAAGGGAGTAGAAAAAATAAATAATAAACCTGTATTAAGCTCAACTATTTTTCCTTCAAAATTAGATGAGGTTGTTTTACACAATGATCTCAATTATGAGTTGTTAGTTACTTGGGGAGAAAAAATAAGTTCAAAAGACAGATTTGGTTTTAATAATGATTACATCGGCTTTATTAAAGGAAAGAATAGATCTGAGGGTTATTTATGGGTCAATCACGAATATGTTCATCCATTGTTTTTTTCTTCAAAGACTGCGGAAAAAAAGACATTAAGTGATATTAAAAAAGAAATGTATAATGTTGGAGGGAGTTTTTTTAAAATAAAACTCAAAAGAGGAAATTGGCAAATTGATTTATCTGCAGATGAAAATAAGAGAGTATCTGCGTTAGATAAAATTCCATTTGACGATCAAATCATTATACAGGGTTCAAATACAACTGTGGGAACCTTAGCAAATTGTTCTGGACATATAACTCCTTGGAACACTGTTTTAACTTGTGAGGAAAATTACGATATGTTTTATGGTGAGAGAGATAGAAAAAATGGAAAAATAGTTTACCCATCTTACACTTTGGGTTGGGAAAAACATTTTCCTTTTCCACCGGAACATTATGGATGGGTAGTCGAGATAGATCCATTTACTAATAAAAAAAGAAAGTTAATTTCACTTGGAAGATGTGCTCATGAATGTGCTCATTTAAAAGAACTTGATGACGGTCGTCTTGTAGTTTATACGGGTGATGATATTGACAATGGATGCATATATAAATTTGTATCTAAATATCCCAAAGACTTAACTACAGGAAAGTTATATGTTGCTTCATTAGAACAAAAAAAATGGATACCAGTAGATTATGATCAACATAAAATTTTACAGGAAAATTTTGAAAGTCAATTAGAAGTATTAACATATTTAAGGGAAGCATCTAAACTTATTGGCGGAACTGAACTAGATAGGCCAGAAGATATTGATATTGATCCTTTAGAGCAGGGAGTGTATATTGCTCTTACAAATAATTATCTCAAAAATAATTTTCATGGTAGTATTTTAAAAATAGTTGAAAATGGTAATAAGCATGACTCTGAAAATTTTGAATTCGAATATTTAGTCTCTGGTGGAGAGGAAACGGGATTTTCATGTCCAGATAATTTAATTTTTGATAAGGTTGGTAATCTATGGTTTACTTCTGATATTAGTGGAAGTAGATTAAATAAACCACCTTTTGAAAAATTTGGAAATAATGGTTTATTTGTTCTTATTAGAAATGGTGAAAATGCTGGGAGAATTATTCAAGTAGCTTCCGCTCCAGTAGAAGCTGAGTTTACCGGACCATGCTTTTCTCCTGACTGGAAAACTCTTTTTTTGAGTGTTCAACATCCTGGTGAAAAAAGTATTTCACTAAGAAACACATCTAGTAAATGGCCTAAAGAAAAAGGAGGTCCAAAGCCTGCAGTTATATCTATTTCAGGAAAATTATTAAAGGATATTATGACTTAATTAGGTTATAGGAATGAAGGATAACTAAGTATGAAGCACTAATATATAATGTTATTTCATTTAATTCTAAAAGATGAATTTTTTCATTTATTAAATAAAAACTTAAAATTGCCCAGCATATCCAAAGCGCGTAAAAAATATAATTACTGCTTGTTTTTTTAGAAGAAAAATACACGGCAATTAATGAAATTATAATAAATACATAATCAATAGAAACCCATAATAAATGCCCTGTACTCACAGCAGCTGCTGTACATCCAGATATAAATATTATAGGTGTTAATATACAGTGTAATAAACAGAGAAAGCTAAAAAAGGCTCCAGCAAAATCTGATTTTAAAATTAAGGCTTTCATAGTATGAAATTTGTTACGCGAATATATCATTTTTTTTTAAATTTTTTATAGATTTGCAACCATGTTGCATTTTGATAAAAAAAATATTCTAGAAACTAAAGGAGTACAACTTACTTCAAAAAGATTATCTATTTTGAGTTCGTTTTTGTATTATAAAAAACCAATCAATTTGAAAACTATTCGAGAGCATATAGGGGGAATGGATCGGGTAACACTTTTTAGAATACTTTCTTTATTTGAATCCAAGAATATAATTCATAAAATCACTTTGGATTCAGGTTTAATATATTATGCTATTTGTAAAGAAAAATGTAGCAGTGATTCAGAATGTGCTCATACACATGTTCATTTTTTATGTAACGTTTGTGAAGATGTTTCATGTTTAGAAGTGGAAGACTTTCCTGTTTTACAGCATTCTGGTTTTTCCATTAATAATTTAAGTATTAATGCGTCAGGTACGTGTAATAATTGTAGTAAATGAAATTTCTCAAGATCTTATTTTACTTATTTTTTTTAAATATTTGTGTTCTATTTGCCCAAAACAATGGAGTTATTTTAGACACTAATGGAAATGGAATAAGTAACGCTACAATTTTTTTTACTGACATAAACTTAGAATTATTTTCCAATGAAGATGGAACTTTTATTATCCCAAATGCTATTCCAAATAATAGTTTTGTAGAAATAAATAAATCTGGATACATAAGCCAGGTGATACAATTTAATTCAAGCAAAAATATTGAGATAACTCTAGAAAGTTTACATGTGCAGTTAGATGAAATTGAAATTATTGAGTCTACAAATCAACTAGGAAATACTAAGCTTGTTAGTATAGAAAAAAAAGTATTAAATGATTTATCTACTTTTTCATTAGTTGAAAACATAACTCAACTATCTGGTGTTAATTGGATTGGTTCGGGGCAAGGAATTCAAAAAATAGTTGTTAGGGGTTTGTCAGGAATGCGTGTTGTCACCTATTTGAATGGCATGAGAATAGAGAATCAACAGTGGGCAAATGATCATGGCATTGGCTTTACTGAGCTTGGATTAAGTGAAGTAGAATTAATAAAAGGATCTTCTGCATTAAAATATGGAGGGGAAGCTGTTGGTGGTTTATTATATTTTAAAGATGCTCCTTTTTTAGAAAGCGAAAAGTTAAGTGGATTTGTTTCAACGAAATTTGATAACAGTCATTTTTTATCCGGAAATAAATTTGGTTTAAAATGGTCTAAAAATAATTTTTACTTTAACATGTATGGTCAATATACTATAGCTACTGATTATAGATTGCCAGACAATACATATCTTTATAATTCAAGATTTAGAAATCAGGGCTTTAAGCTTTCAGTTTCTTACAGGTCTGATAAAATTCAACATATATTAAGATACCAGCATAATGCTGAGCAGCTTGGTATTCCTGCTCATGTATGCAACCCTACTTTTGGTGATATAGAGTTTACACAAATATTATCTAATGAGATTTCTTTAAGTGACGACTATGATTTAAGTGTCATACGACCTATTCAAAACTTATCAAATCATTTATTTATTTATGAAAGTAACTACTTTATAAATAATAATAAATTTAGCTTCCACATTGGACATTTTATAAATAATCTAAAAGAGTATGAGAACGTTACCTTCCCTGATTTTGATATGGATTTAGTTTCCACACAGTTTAGATTAAATCTCAGAAAAAAAATTAAAGATTATACAATAAATATTGGCTCTCAGGCTACTAGAAACAGTAATACAAATTTTACGACTGACTATTTAATTCCTGACGGCACAAGTAATGATATAGGCTTATATTCTATTTTGGATTATGAAAAAAATAACCTTGGTTTTAATGCTGGAGCTAGGCTAGATTTTAAAGAGATAACTTGTGATGCATACAATTTTGAAAATACTTTTTCATCATTAAGTTCATCCTTAGGTCTGTATTATAAGCATAATGATCATGTTATTAGACTAACTTATTCAGGTGCATTTAGGTCCCCTCATTTATCTGAGTTGTTCTCTGACGGTGTTCATCATGGAACAAATAGATATGAGTTAGGGAACTCAAACCTTGATATTGAAAAAGGTCGCCAGCTTGACTTAAAGTATCAATGGTCAAATCAGCATTTTGGCATTATACTTAATCCTTTTTTACAGTACATTCGTGATTATATCTCCATAGAGCCATTAGATTCAATAATTCAAAATAATAGAGCTTTTGAATATACTCAGTATAACCAAGTTAAGCTTTCAGGGTTTGAAATGCATTTACATTATCATCCACATTTTATGCATAACTTACATTTGGAGCAATCGTACTCATTTGTTGAAACAAAAAATCAGGATACAAGCAGGTCTTTAGCATTAACACCTTCAAATAAAATAAAAACAAAAATAAGATTTGATTTTAATCAGAATAGCTTAGCGTTTTTAAAAAGCATTTCATTTTATCACACATATTCTTTTGAGCAAAAGAATGTTTCTCAATTTGAATTACCTACAGATGAATACAACTTAGTTAATTTTGACGTCTCACTTCTTTTGTTTAAGAAAATAGACTTGATTTTTGGTGTTGCTAATTTATTAAATGAAGAGTATGTACCCCATCTGTCTAGGATAAAAGATGTTGCGGGTGTTCCTGGAGGAATACCTAATCCGGGAAGGTCGTTTAATATAAATTTAAGATATACATTTTGATATTGTTGAAGGTTTAGGTGTATAGTTAATTTGTTTTCTTCAACTTAAATATTTTTATATGAAAAAGTTCTTATTATTATTTACATTAACAGCATTCTTATTTTCTTGTTCAGATGGCGATGACCATCAATGTATTGAGTGCCATATTGCATTTATGCTTGACACCGGAGTTGAGTTACCTACTGATATAGGTGAGTTTTGTGATGAAGCTTTAAATGACATTGAAATGAATGGATATAATTTATTAGAAGACATTCAAAATGGTGACACAGTTGTTCCTGCTGGATTTTATTCTGCTGATATGATTCATTGTGAAGAACATGCCAATCATGATGACCACGATCATTAAAATTATATTTAATAATTATAAAAAAGCGTCAAGTATTTGGCGCTTTTTTTTTGTGTCATAAATAGAAATTAAATAATCTAGCTTAACATAAAATTAATTTTTTCTTAACATAAAATAGATTGTGTAAATTTGTTTTTCAAAAAAAATTAAAGTAAAAATTGTCAGAACTAAATAAACATCTTGACGAATTTAAAATTATCTCTTTAAAAGAGATGAATAGTGTTAAGCTAATGGATAGAACTGACACAAAGTTTGTTTTTAATAAAAGTTTGCTTTTTAAAATATTGCCTATTCTAAAAAATGACTACAAAATATTGAAGGTAAATGGAAATCGTTTCTCTAAATACAATTCAATTTATTTTGACACAGATGATTTTTTATTTTATAAATCACATCATAATGGAAGAATTAATAGAGTTAAAATTAGATTCAGAGAATACCTAGACTCTTCTTTATGTTTTTTGGAAATTAAAAAAAAGAACCCAAAGGGTAAGACAGTAAAAAATAGAATGATTGTAAAAAAAGCTAATAGAAGGCTAAGTAAAACTAATTATAGTTTCATAAATAAATATTTAAGTACTAATTATGATTTAAAATATTGTCATGAAAATTATTTTAACAGAATTACCCTAGTTAATAAAACAATTAAAGAAAGGTTAACTATAGATTTTAATTTTAGCTTTAAACAACATACGAAAAAGATAAATAATAAATATAATAACATTATTATTGCTGAGTTAAAACAAGAAAAATTAAATAGAAATTCTTTTTTTTATAAAATTATGAGAGAAAATAGACTGAGAAAAACAAATATGAGTAAATACTGCTTTGCTACATCTTCAATTTTTCCTAGTCTAAAGTATAATAGGTTTAAATCAAATTTTTCTATTTTAGAAAAAAATAATAATTAAAAAAATACGATTATGGAATTTTTAGGGATTGATATTCTTGATAAAGAAGATTTTTTAGAGCTGTTCGTCAGATCTGCTTTTAACTTACTTGTAATATGGTACATTGTAAAGTCATTATATTACCCAGCTAATAAAAATAAAGACTACGTATTTACCTATCTATTAATATCCACTGTTGTATTCTTTCTTTGTTTTTTATTAGAAAATGTGAAACTAGAATTAGGTTTTGCACTAGGATTATTTGCGGTATTTGGAATTATTAGATATAGAACAGAGACTATTTCGGTTAAAGAAATGACTTATTTATTTATTGTTATTGGCTTGTCTGTAATGAATGCCTTAGCTAATAAAAAAATTAGTTATTTTGAATTGCTCTTTGCTAATATTTCAATAGTTTTTCTATTGGACTATTTCGAAAGAAACTGGATGTTACAAAGGTCTACAAAATCAAAATATGTTTTGTACGAAAAAATTGATATGATTGGGCCTGAAAAAAGAGATGAGTTAGTTGAAGACATTCAAAAAAGAACAGGTTTAAGAATAGAGAAATTAGAAATAGAGCAAATTGATTTAGTTAGGGATACCGCCAAAATTAAAATTTATTTTGTTGAGTAGAATTTTTCTTTTTATTTTTTTTCTCACTCTTCACTATTCTTTTTCCCAGGATCAGGAAAGGGAGCTATGGTCTAAGATGGAGTATAGATTTAAGCTTAATAAAAAAAGTTCTTTATCTTTAGAGTCAGGTGCTAGATATAGTCTAAACCCATACATGTTCACCAAACAGTTTTTAGATTTTTCATCTTCATTTAAAATTACCAAAACAATAAGTTTAGATAATGGGATTAGAGTCACTAAAATTCCAAATCAAAAACAGTTAGGCAGAAGGCTTTATTTTTCACTTTATGTTAAGCCAGATTTTAAGAAAATAAAAATTTCGTTAAGGTCCAGGTTTTTTTCAGAAAAAAATGTGGTTTCTTATCATAGGCAGTACTTTAGAAATAAGTTAGCTTTTGGTTATAAGATTAATAAAAGAATTAGTCCTTACATTGAAGCTGAGCATTTGTTAGGAATCAACAGCAACAGTGAAAATAAGTTTCGTTATGGTTTTGGTAGTCAGTTTAGTTTTTCAAAATCGATTAATTTAAAATTGTTCTATAGAGTTCAAAATACAAGTAAAACAATCATAGGTGTTTATATTAGTAAAAAAATATAGTTTATTTGGTTTAATTTGATGATTAATATTATATTAATGCTTTAAACTTTAAACTATTTATTTATGTTACGATTCGTACTTTTTTCTCTTATTTTTTCCTTTACCGTTCAAGGACAAATTCTTTTTTCAGAATACGCTGAAGGATCCTCTTACAATAAATATATAGAGATATATAATTATTCAAATGAGACTATCAATTTAGATGATTATATTCTTAAAAGTTTTACAAATGGCTCGTCAACTTTTGAAAATTTATTTCCTGTAGGAGCCTTCATTGAACCTGGTGGTTTGTACGTTGTTGCTTCAAGTCAAGCAGATGAAAGTATATTATCTCAGGCAGACTATACTTTTCAATATTGTTGTGGAAATGGTGATGACGCATATGCATTAATGCCAATTAGCTCTTTGGAACAAGACTTTAATTCAGATAGCGCCATTGACATTATAGGTTATCCAAATACTTGGCAAGAGGGTCTTGGATGGGATGCAGCAGGAGTTGAGCAAGCTACAAAAAATCATACAATGGTAAGAAAAAGCAATATCTACTATGGAAACTATGGTAATTGGCCAATGTCAGCGGGGACAAGTCCTGATGATTCTGAATGGTTAGTGTTAGAGCAAGATGACTGGAGTAATTTAGGTTTTCATGAATATGATGGTGGAGTAGAGATTGTTTTTGGATGTACCGATTCATTTGCTTTAAATTACAATCCATTAGCTAATGCTGATGATGGTTCGTGTGAGTATGCAGAATTATTTGGTTGCGCGGATTCAACAGCTTGTAATTACGATCCTTCTGCTTCATCTTCGATTTTCTCATTTTCTAATACAGATTCAAACATGACGATTGCAATTGAAGTTAGTGTAGGGTTATCAATAAATTTAGAAATAGGTGATGTTTTTGGTGTTTTTTATACTAATGACCTAAATGAATTAACTTGCGCAGGATCTGCGGTATGGAATAATGAGGCTTTAGCAATCGCAGCTTGGGGATCTGAGTCTGGATTAGATAATGGTTTTGTCCCCTCCGAAGAATTTACTTTTATCGTGAAAAAAATAGATGGCTCTATGTTTCTTTTAGATTCTAGCATGAATAGTATGCCGCCATTTTCCTCTACTTATGAACCTAATGGTTTCGGTCAAGTTTTATCTTTCTCTATAGTTAGTCAATATTTTGATTTAGAGAATTGTGATTACCCAGAAGAATATTATGATTGTTTTGGAAATTGCTTAAATGATGCGGATGGTGATGGTATATGCGATGAATTTGAATTAGATTTATTTGAAAATAGTATGTCTAATAATTATATAATTAATAATATTGATTTATTAGGAAGAGACGTTTCAGTTGATCAAAATAAAAATAATATTTTAATACAATTATTTAATAATGGAAACGTTATTAAGAAAGTAATTATAAAGTAACTATGAATCTATCAAGAGTTTTTTTTCTTGCTTTTATCTTGCTTGTTTCTTGTGGAGGTGGCTCTGGTCCTGAAAAGGAGCCAGTTAAATCTACAGGTCCTACCGAAAATGAGTCAAATATTATTAAGGAAGGCTCTTATTCTTTTGATTCCAGCAAGACTAAAATAATATGGAATGGATTTAAGACCACTGATAAGATTAAGGTTACAGGTCAATTTGAAAAATTTGTTTCATCAAGAGAAAAGCTTAATTATAATTCTCTTGAAGAATTAGTTAACGGTTTAGACTTTTCAATTAGTACTAGTTCTTCTGTTTCAGGAGATGCTGTTAGAGACATGAATTTAAAAGATTATTTTTTTAAACTACTAACTGATAAATTTACATTAAGCGGTACCCTTGGTTTGCCAAAAGAAGGGTTAATACCGGTTACATTTAATACTTTATTAGGTTCTAAAACTGTGGATTTAAATTTCTCTTTCGAAAAAAATATAGTTGAGATAAGGGGGGTGATAGACATAGGGTTAGATTTAGGGGGTATTCTTGCGTATGATTCTATTCATGAGAAATGTGAGCAATTGCATACAGGGGGTGACGGAGTTTCTAAAACTTGGAGTGAAGTTGAGGTGTTAGTTAAAGTGCCAATAATACGTAATTAAATTATATTAAATTATTACATCCTCTTATTAAGGAGTTGTTTAGTCTTCCTAAAATATAAAAACTTTTGTTTGTCTTTTTCCCTAAATCATTTGTAGCTATAAATGCACAACTATGAATATTTGCTAGATCAATAATATTTATGCCGCCTGTAATATTATTTTGTTTAATTATTTGTAGTGGGTTGTTAATATCCCTAATTAATATTTTTTTCCATGGGGGTGGTGAGAGTTCGCCTTTTTTTAATGAATAAGATTGTGATAATAGCTCAGTCATACTATATTCGGAGCCAATTTCTTTTAATGAAAATTTTTTTCTAAGAATGTCGTATAGTTCTTCTTTAGTGAATTCAGAGTCATTTTTCTTCATTCCGCCAGTTTCTAATATGGTTCCTCCATTTAAATTAATTTTATGCTTTAAAGCAAAATCAAGTAATAAAAAACTTAATCCAATAATTATGAATGGTTTTTTATTTTTTTTAGAAATTTCAATTCTTTTTATTAGCTCACTGTAATTTTTATGATAAAAACCACTATTTATGCAGCCACTTTTTTTAATTAAGTAATTGCACATATGAATTAATGAGGATTTATTTTTTTTAGTGTGTTTTGGAGTGAGGCAAAATATAGAATAATTATTAATGGCTTTGAATCTTTTCTCAAACGACTCAAGAATACTTTTTTCATAAAAACTTATAGATTCTATATAGTGCTTACTTTTTAAGTCTGTAGTTGTGCCGCTACTATGAAATATTTTTTTGTATTTAAAATTATTGCATAGTATTTTTTTTTCTTTGAATAATTCAATGGGGAAAAAGGGAATTTTTGATATAGACTTTACTTCATCGGGTTTAATTTTAAGAAGATCTACAAATGATTTATAGTATTTATTTTCTTTGTATTGGAATTTAAATAACTGTAATGATAGGTCATTAAATTTTTTAGTTGAATTAATTTTAAAGAGATCTTCCTTAAATTTATTTAAATCCATAATTTTGATTTTGTTATATAAAAATAGTTTAATAATTTATGATTATTAAATTTTAATTAAACATATAGCGCACCCCCTATTTATAATAAATATAAATAAGGTAATATAAATTACGCTGTTATTTATAATAATTATAAATAGTGACTCATGAATATACTAGTTCTTTGTACGGGTAACTCTTGTCGAAGCCAAATGGCGGAAGGTTTTTTAAAGCATTTAGGATTTAATGTTAAAAGTGCTGGAATTGAAAGTCATGGAATTAATAAATATGCAGTGAAGGTAATGTCAGAAATAGGGATTGATATATCATTACATTATTCAAAAAAAATTTCTGAAATTGATATATCCGTAATGCAGGTCTTAATTACTGTTTGTGATTCTGCTAAAGAAAACTGTCCTCTTATTTCAGGTATTAACAAGCATTACCATTGCTCTTTTGATGACCCATCGCAAAATCATGATCTAAAATCGTATAGAATTGTAAGAGATGAAATAAAAAATTATATTTTTGATTTAGCTATAGAATTAACAAAAAATGAGTAAAAATAAGTTAACAAAATTTAATGAATTAAATTCTTTGACTAATACATTTCAGCCTAATCAGAAAGAGCTTTTAAATGATTCTTTTTTTTTAAAAGGGAAATGGAGTCAGGAGTTTAAAAATAGCAATCCTATTGTATTAGAATTAGGATGTGGTAAAGGTGAGTACACTGTAAATTTAGCTAAATCAAATCCAAATATAAATTATATTGGAGTTGATATAAAAGGAGCTAGAATATGGAAAGGAGCTACATTAGCACAAAAAAGTGATTTACGTAATGTGCGGTTTTTACGCACCCAAATTGAGCAAATAGATAAGTTTTATTGTGCTGATGAAGTTTCCGAAATTTGGATTACATTTCCAGATCCTCAAATAAAATATAGAAGAAGAAAAAAACGTTTAACAAGTGAACTAATGCTGCAATCTTATAAAAAAATCCTTAAAAAAAATGGACTTGTTCATTTAAAGACGGATAGTGAATTTTTACATGGCTACACCTTGGGGATTTTGGAAAAATTGAATGTAGAAATTATAAAATCTACTCACGATCTATATAAAAGTAATACTATTGATAAATCCATGGAAATAAAGACATTTTATGAATCGATGTTCTTAAAAAAAAAGAAACCAATAACGTATATTTGTTTTAAATTTATTTGAAAATATTTTAATGAGTACTGAGAAAAAAACAATTTTAGAAATTTTATCAAAATTAAAAATACCATCTACTGATGATAGTTTAATTAGTGATAAGATTTTAAAGAGTATTGAAGTTGATAAGGAAAAAATATCAATTGTTTTTAATATTGAAAACCCTACTCTCCATTTAAGAAAAAAAATTGAAAAACTTGTTTTAGATTCTTTAAATCCTAGATTTCCATCTCATGAATTAATAGTTATTGTTGAGAGTAAAAAGAAAAAGGAAGGTCTTGACAGTATTAAAAATATAATTGCAGTTGCTTCTGGAAAAGGTGGTGTTGGAAAATCAACAGTCTCTTCTAATTTAGCAGTTTCTTTAGTTCAAAAAGGGTACTCTGTAGGATTATTAGACGGGGATATATACGGACCATCTATTCCTCTTATGTTTGATGCGGAAAACAGTAAGCCTAAATTAAAAAATATTGACGGTAAATCTTTAATGGATCCTATAGTAAGTTATGGTGTAAAGTTACTTTCTATTGGTTTTTTTAGCGACCCTAAAGATCCTATTGTTTGGCGTGGCCCTATGGCTAGTAAAGCTTTAAATCAAATGATTCACCAAAGTAATTGGGGAGAGTTAGATTACTTAATTGTTGACCTTCCTCCTGGTACAGGTGATATACACTTAAGTTTGGTTCAGTCTTTACCTTTAACTGGTTCAGTTATTGTAACAACGCCTCAGCCAGTTTCAATTATAGATGCCAAAAAAGCAATTTCAATGTTTAGGTTAAAAACAATCAATGTCCCAGTTATTGGTATAATTGAAAATATGTCTTGGTTTCAAACTGAAGAAAGTAAAAAGAAATATTATATATTTGGTAGAAATGGCGGAGAAGCTTTAAGTGAAAATTTAGGAATACCACTTTTAGGTAAAATACCTTTAAAAGAAAGTATCAGAGAGTCAGGAGATGTTGGCAGACCAGCTTTTTTACAAAGTGGGGGTGCTGAATATTTTGATGAAATAACTACAAGTATTATTAGTAAAACTGATGAAAGAAATAAAACTATAGCTCCAACTGAAACAGTGAAAATTACTCACGCAAGAGGTTGCAACTCATAAATTAAATTATAAATGAATGAATCAAATTTATTAGAACGAATCAACAAAGGATTAGATGAAATTCGGCCATTCTTACAAAGAGATGGTGGAGATGTAGCATTTATTAAAGTCACTTCAAATTCTGAAGTAATTGTAAGGCTTGAAGGAGCGTGCGAATCTTGTGATGTTAATCAAATGACTTTAAAGAATGGTATTGAGCAATCTGTTAAAAAGTATGCTCCAGAAATAAAAATTGTCAAAACTTTATGATCAAAACTGACATAATAATAATAGGTGCAGGCCCTTGTGGATTATTTACTGTATTTGAAGCAGGCTTATTAAAAATGCGTTGTCACTTTATTGATTCCTTACCAATTCCCGGCGGACAATGCGCAGAAATTTACCCTAAAAAACCAATATATGACATCCCCGGATTTCCAGAGATTTTAGCTGAAGATTTAATAAAAAATTTATTAAAACAAATTGAACCCTTTAATCCTGGTTATACTTTAGGTGAGAGAGCGGAGACAGTACAGAAGACAAAAGACAATCAATTTATTGTTACTACTAATAAAGGAACTGAACATTCTGCTCCGGTAATCGTTATCGCTGGCGGATTAGGTTGTTTTGAACCTAGAAAACCTAAAATAGATGATTTAAATAAATTTGAGGGAAAAGGTGTGGAGTATATAATTAAAGATCCTACAATTTATCATGATAAAAAAATTGTTATTTCCGGTGGCGGGGACTCAGCTCTTGATTGGGCAATATATTTTTCTAAACATGCTAAAGAAGTTACTTTAGTGCATAGAAGAAATACATTTAGAGGACATTTAGACTCTGTAGAATCTCTTAATAAATTAGCTGAAAATGGAAAGATAAATTTAATGACTGAAGCTGAAGTCATGAAAATTGAAGGAGAAGATAATATTAAAACAATTTCTGTTAAATACTCTTCAGATAAAACGATTAATATTACTACAGATTATTGGTTTCCTTTGTTTGGATTGACACCAAAGTTAGGCCCAATAAGTCAATGGGGCTTAAATTTAGAAAAAAATGCCATATTAGTAAATCCTATTGATTATAGTACAAATATTGATGGAATATATGCCGTCGGGGATGTAAACACATACCCAGGAAAATTAAAATTAATATTATGTGGATTTCATGAAGCTGCAATTATGGCTCAATCTGCATTTAATAGAGTATTTCCAGATCAAAAAAAAATATTTAAATATACCACTGTTATGGGTGGAGTAAAAGGTTTTTAAAATGGATAAAATTAGTATTAACATCATTGATGAGGCGGGTAAAAAACACATCTTAAATATAGATGTTCATCCAGACATGAATTTAATGGAGGTTTTACGATCGTATGATTTTATGGAAGGAGCATGCGGAGGAATGTGTTTATGTGCAACATGTCACTGTTATATTGTTTCTGATGATAAAAATATACTTATTAAAAATGAAGAAGAAGATGATATGTTAGATCAATTATTTTCATTGAAAGAAAATAGTCGACTTGCGTGTCAAATTCCACTATCAAAAGAATTGGATAACCTTACAATTCAAATTGCCTCAGCTGATTAATCTTTCGCAAGATAGCATACAGGAATAGGCTTCATTTTATGCTGATTAATCTTTTGATAATTTAAATAAATTTCAATTACTTTCTTTTCTCTTTCAGATAGGTTAGTTTTTTTAGTGTTTATATTTTTAATTGCGTTTTCAATTTCTTGGTATGTAGCTCCTATTTGATCCTCATCATTTCTACCATCATCCCATAGTCCATCAGTAGGCTTTGCTTTTTGAATATCGTTGATTATATTTAATTCTTTAGCAAGCGAAAAAACTTCCGATTTCATTAAGTCTCCAATTGGGCTTAAATCTACACCGCCATCTCCATATTTTGTAAAAAAACCTATACAAAAATCTTCTATTTTATTACCAGTGCCAATAACTAATCCATTTTTGTGTCCTGCTATTTGATAGAGAGTTGTCATGCGCAATCTAGCTCTGCTGTTTGCTAGTGCAAGTTTGTTTTGAGATATTTCTCCAATTGTTTTTTTAAATTGGTCAAAAACAATTGATAAATCTATTTCTATGGTTTCAATATTTTTATAATTATTTTTTAACCAATTCATGTGTTTTTGAGCTCGTATTAATTCTGCATTATTTTGATGAATCGGCATAGAAACAACAATTGTTTTCAAATTAGTTTCTGCACATAGTGTAGAAGTAACTGCGGAGTCAATTCCACCAGAAATACCTATTACAAGGTTTTTATTATATTTCTTAGCATATTCCTTAATCCAATTTGTAATATTTTCCTTGACATCATTCATAATTAATTAAAAAAAGAATCCTAATCTAATTCCAATTTGATTAAGTAGGGAATTTTCAGTGTTTGTATAGTTTAATCCGTCTGTTATATTATTTTGAAAAAACAATTCACTGTGTACAGCCGTGTTGTTTCCTAATGAATACTCTGCGCCGATAGAAATATTAATAATCAATATAGCACTTTTTGCATTTTTCTCATTTTCTTGAAGATTATTGGGCCGCACTCTTTCTTTTAATCTAAAACCTAAAGATGGTCCAGTTTTAGCAAAGTACTTCCAATATCCAATGGATCTAGATTTCATTTTAATATGAATAGGAAGATTTAAATATTGCAAATTATAATTTATATTATTTATATCCCCTCCTCTATGTGAAAGCTCAAAACCGGACTCTATAAAATGATTTTCGCTTAATGCAAATTCAATTCCATAACCATAGTTAAATCCAATATTACTTCCTGATTCAGTATCATCATTTGTGGAAACCCAATTAATACAAGGTGCAATGTATAGCCCCATTCTTGTATCCTGGGCTTTTGAATATAAGCATGAAAAAATAATTATAATTAAAAATGTTTTTTTCATAGTTGACCAATTTTATTATAAATTTAACTTCTTATAATGAAAAATAAAATTAAATACTTCTTAATCACATCTTCTTTGGCATTATTTGTTGTGTTCTTTATTTACTATAATAAAGAATCTAAAACTAATATTAATTTACCTGCCCCTAATATGTTTGAAGATTGTGACTCCTTAATTGATGTATATAGATCTGATTTAAAAGTATTTAGATTTACTGAAAACCTTAATATTGATTCTTTAATTAATGAGATTAAAATAAAAATGGATCCAGTTCTTCCTAACGCGAAAGAAAAATATTATGAGATGATGAGTGATCCTGATTTCCATATAATTTCTGACTCAACATATAATTTTTTCGGAGAAGAAATTCCCTATTTTAATGAGATTAAAAATGGCGTGTGTAGGTACAAAACCTTTTTGAATGAGGATGCTAATTTGTCTAAGCTATTCTCTAATAAAATTAATTTAATTGTATATATTGATAGTGATATTACATATATAAATCAACCAAATTTCACGTCTCCTTTTATACCGATTGACTTTACAGTTAATCCTTATGACAATTCTCAATGGTTGTTAATTGGTCTTCATTGGTTTTTAGGAGAAGATCATGCATTTTACCAGTCTGGTCAAGATTTCTTAAGAAGAAGGTATGACTCTATTTTTCTCTCTTCTATGGTTTTCAATAGACTTGGATATAATTATTTATCATACAATAATATGTTTAATATAGATGATGATTCATTTCTTGCAGCAATGATATCTGAAGCAAAGCCTTATTTTTTTACTAAATGTATGTTGCCAGATGTTGATGATTATAGGATATTTGGCTTTACAAAATTTACGGATTTAGATGGTAATGTTTATGATGAAATGGATTTTGCTATTACTAATGAAAGTTATTTTTGGAAAGATATAATCTTAAAGGGTGATTTATTGTATTCTTCAAATAAAGATCTTAAAGAATTATATATTATACCAGGCCCAGCTATTACTTGCCCTTCTAGATTGGGTGTTTGGATTGGTTATAAAATTTTACAATCATATTATCAAAATAATCAAGAACTAACATTAAGAGAAATTATGTTAGAAAGTGATTATCAAAAAATATTAAATAGATCAAATTATCAGCCATAAAAAACTCATCATGAAAAAACAACTTAAAAAAGCTAAAATAAATATTGAGATTGAACTAAATGAAAATAATATAGCTGAGAACATATCTTGGCTTGCAAGTGATAGTGGTCAGGATTATATTGATTCTAAGTCAATGATTTTGTCTATGTGGGATGGCGAGAAAAAAGAAGCTTTATCAATTGACATATGGACTAAAGACATGACGGTTCAAGAAATGAAATTTTTTACTTTTCAAATTCTATTAAAGATGAATGAGGTTATTAAAAAATCTACTGGCGACGAAAAGCTAGTTTCAGAAATGCAAAAATTTATAAAAAAACTTGGCATTATGATGGAAGTTCTTAAAAATTAGTTCCATTAAATAATTAGATTTTTACTACTTTCTATTTTTTCTAAAATTAAGTCCTTGCCAATTTTTGACTTTGATGAGGATATAATATATTCAGGAATTTCTTCCCAACTTTTTAAAAGAGAATCTCTATGTTCTAAGACTCTTTTTTTAATATTAATTGAATTTACTTTGTCACATTTTGAGAAAATTCGTACAAATGGAATTTTATTTTCTCCCAACCAGTTCATAAACAATAAATCAATAGCTTGAGGTTTTATTCTAACATCAATAAGCACAAATACGTAAATCAAATTTTTTCTTTCACTTAAATATTTTTTAGTAAAAGCATTAAAACTTGCTCTAGTTTTTTTTGAAACTTTTGCATAACCATATCCAGGTAAGTCAACAAGATACCACTCGTTATTAATTAAAAAGTGGTTAATTAATTGAGTTTTTCCTGGGTTAGATGATGTTTTAGCTATTTTGCTATTTGTTAAATAATTTATTAATGATGATTTGCCAACATTAGATCTACCAACAAATGCATATTCAGGTATTTTTTTTTCTTCAGGACACTTATCTATTGATGGGCTACTTTGAATAAACTGAACAGTAGAAACTTTCATATATCAAGTTTTTATTTGTTGCACCCAATTGTATAAGATTTCATTAAACTTTTTAGATTGCTCCATCATTGGGGCATGGCCACATTTTTCAAGCCAAAAAAGCTTAGTATTTGGAATTAATTTATCAAATTCTATAGCGACTTCTGGAGGAGTTATTTTATCATTTTCCCCCCAAATAAGGCAAGTAGGCGTTTGAATATTTTGAAGGTCTTTTTTCATATTATGTCTCATTGCAGATTTAGCCATGGCTAATATTTTTATTAATTTTTTCCTATTATTTATGGTTTCAAAAACCTCATCTACTAGCTTTTTATTAGCATTCTTTGGGTCATAGAAAACTTCTTCGGTTTTATTTTTTATATAATTATAATCCCCACGTTTAGGAAAGCTGCCTCCTAGTGCATTTTCATATAAACCTGAACTTCCAGTTAAAATTAAACCTTTAGCCTTTTTAGGATTATTTTTTGAATAAATTAAACCAACATGACCGCCTAAGGAGTTACCTAATAGAAAAAAATCTTTCAAGTTTAAATATTTAATAAATTTTTCTAAAAATTTGCTTAATTCCTTGGCATTAGTTTTTAGAAGAGGGAGATCATAAATGGGTAAGATAGGTAAAATTACCCTAAAACCTTTTTTAGGAAGAGTCTGAATACAGCTTTTAAAGTTACTTAAACTACCCAT
>MDTB01001153.1_pt1 | contig 27731 bp, 28 predicted proteins | sample 811161 | NCBI WGS metagenome assembly MDTB01 (sample SAMN05326650, study PRJNA326480) | marine metagenome | isolation source: seawater | place: Mediterranean Sea | collected 2009
AAATTTTTTCTCTTTTATTTGGGGAGTATACCAATTTATTTCTTTAAAATTTTTATTAGAGTATTCTAAATAATGACCAGGTAATAAACTAAAAACTTCGTTATATGGCGTTAATGGCGGTATGATGTAATTGCTTATTAAGTTAATTAATAAATTTTCTTTATTTATTGACGGATTGATTAAAAATTTTAATGCTTTTAATTCTGAGCTAAAAAAAAAATCTTGATTTTTTTTACAATAATATAAAGGTTTTTTGCCGTACCTATCTTTAATAAGATATTTTTTGTTCAACTTGTCGTCAATAATTACCATTGAAAACATTCCATTTAATTGATTAAGAAAATTCATTCCATATTTTCTATATAAAAAAGGAATTATTTCTACATCGCATTTAGTTTTAGACTTAAATTCGGAATTATGTTTTTCTTTTAACTCAACATAATTATAAATTTCTCCATTCATAAAAACTTTAACATTATCGTATTTAAATGGTTGCATTCCCTCTTTTGAGAGGTCTAAAATTGAAAGTCTGTTGAATGCTACTGACCAGTCAGTGCCAGTTGTAAAGTTCTGCATATCAGGGCCTCTATGCAATATTACTTTACCTGACTCTTCGATTAAATTATCGGGCAGTCCAAATTTTCCAACAAAACCACACATACACTTAAATTATTGAGCTTTACGAATTAACTTATTATTTTGATACTTTTTTAAGATATCTTTAAACTGGTTTATATTTTCAACAAAATGTACTCTTTTAGAGTAAATTCTTTTAAAACTATTTTTAACTGGCGACCCTTTATCAAGGAAACAAATAATTTCACTTTTTGTATTATAAGTTTCATGTAAGGTTGTTGTATATGTATCAAGAATAATAAGCTCGGGTTTATAGAAGTTAATTGAGTCTATTAAATTTTTTTTACTTTCAATAATAAAATTATTAAATTTTTTTACTAATAAGTGTCCAGGGTAAATACTATCATCTTGAATATTAGAAAATGATTTTGAAAACTTAACTACTGTACTTTTTTTCTGAGTTTTGTTTAATAAATTTAATATTTGTTTCTGTAAATCATGCATATATTTTGGAGTTACACCTGGAAAAACTATTGATGATCTAGTCCAATGAGTGATGGCATATAAAATATTTTTAGGCTCAAAATTTCTAAAATAATTTTTAGTATAGAATTTTTGCTTTAATGATCCCTTCTTTTTTATTTTAGCAATATCTTTTGATTTAAATAAGTTTTTTGAATAATTAACTTTAAAATTCTCATAGGAGTAAAAAGTATTACAATTTAAATAATCAGTAAGAATTTGAAGCAAGTCGTAGTTTTGATCTCCGTAACAACCACCATGCTGAATACCAATTATTTTAAAATTATTTGATTTTAAATACGATATTAGAGCTAATCTTAAATCTGGGTTTGCTGGAGGCATCCCCCAAATTACTTTTTTTATGTTATTTTTTTCTAATCTTTTTTTAATTTTAAGGCAATAATTTCTATAAAAATTAATGTTAGAACTAAAATGGGTTAGTATTTTTTCTAACACTATTTCTTGTGCAATATTTTGAGAGTAAAAATTTTTTAAATCTTTTATTTTATTGTAATCAGCAGGGGTTAATTCTATTTTTTTATTAGCCAATCTATACTTAATTTTTTCAATTATATAATCTAATTCTCTGAAAATAATAAATTTATAAGGAATATTAAAATATTTTAGTTCATAATAAGGCTGTAATGTTGCAATTAATTCAAATTTGTTATCAAAATTAATTTTTAATTTTGAATATAAGTTTTTAAATATAGAAATTATATATTTTAAATTAATTTTCAAAATCTCAATATGATCCAAATTATAAAAATATTTTTTTTGAGACTTTATATTTATAACTTCGAAATTTATATTAAGTTCACTTGCAATAAAGTTGTTTAACTTTATATAATCTTCTTTGTCTAAGAAAGCTAAAGATGAAAAATCATTAAAAACTATTAATTTATTAATTTTTTTTTTTTTAATAAACGCTTTTAAAAGTATGTAATATCTATTGAAGGCAGCATATTCTTGCATGGGTTTATATTTATAAATAGAAAACAACCAATTTAAATTATCTCTTTTATTAAATTTTAATTCAAAATATTTATTACTACCAATTTTTTTTAAGGTTGTTAAAAATTGTTTATAATAATATTTATAAAATGTTAAATTTTTACGAGTAGTAATTTTTTCTTCTAAATTTAGACACTTAATTTTTTTAATATCGTTAAAAAAACAAAATACAGAAAGATTATTGGTAATTATAATATATTTACCTGATCTATATTTTTCTTTTTTTGCCACATATTTTGCGTGGTTTATGTTTTGAACGAAGATAGTTATCACTTATTTTTGTTTATTTTCTCTCGTTAATTTTAGTGCAAGGAGCACCAACATTTATAGAATATTCTTCTGTACTTTTATTCACAACAGAACTTGCTCCAATTATTGAACCCTTTTTTAAGGTAACACCTTTTGTAATTACTGAATTTATTCCTGTCCAACAATCATCTTCGATAATTACTTTTTCATGATCAAACCCTTGTTGCATAATAAGATATTCTCTTTTTATTTTATGAGAATTTGAATTAATACTTGTGTTTCTTCCAATTATGCAATTTTTTCCAACCATTACATCCTCTCCACCATTAATCGTGGAGTAAGCACAAACTATTGTATTTTCATCTATAAAAATTTTTCCATCTCTAGCCGATACAATTCTACAATTTTCTTCGATTGTGACGTTGTCATTAATTATGATTTTTCCATTTTCTCTTGTTCTCAAATCAATGTCTCCTAAAATTTTCACATTATTTTTTATTTCAATATTTGAGTGATATGTTCTAATTTTTAATTTTGGTGTTCCAGCAATAAAAAAATTTTTGCCGACTTTAACACCTTTGAGTACTAAAATAGATTTGATAATATAACTATAAATATGATAGAAAAAATTTCCAAAAATTAATTTAAAAAACAAATTCATTTCTTTTTAAATAATTTAGGATAAGTCTTTTTCTTGCTTTGAAAACTTAGGACTAACATCTCTTTTGCTGATAATTACTTTTCCATCTTTTTTAATTTCAACTTTTCCTATCTTGGTGCCAGGATTACCTGCAATAGCAGAGTAAGACGGTACATCAAAAGTTATAACACTATTAGCGCCAATGAAACAATGATCTCCAATAGTAACCCCCTTTGTTATAACTGCATTCGGACCAATAAAACAACAGTTACCGATGGTAGTTTTAGCTTTAGTTGTTGGTTGATTGTAACCACTTAAAGCTCTTGAAATATTATCATGACTATAAATGTGCACACCTGTTGCTATACTAGTATAGTCTCCTATTATTAGCTCTCCTCCGCCATCTAAAAAAGTATAAGGACCCACAAAAGTTTGTTTGCCAATTTTCACGTCGCCAATTATGTAAGAAAGATGTGAAACATTTGTTTTTTCGTGTTTTGAGTATTTTTCTGCATTTTTCCATCGGTCGAATAGTGAATCGATAGTAGGAATACTTCTGTTCCATTTTTTTCTGTAAATATATTCTGCTAATAAAAAAGTTTTTTTTAGTTTTTCTACATCTTCAAGTTTGATTCCGTCAAAATTATCCATTTTCATAATTTTTTCAAACTTTTCGTATTCATTAATTAAATTATTATTTTTTTCTTTTTCATTTTTATCAATTTTGTGATCGCTAGATACAATATTTTTATCTTTTAAATATTTTTCAACATCTGAAGATTTAATTACTCCTGTTTTTTTTATTAGTTGAGCATCAATTCTATATTTTTTTAACATTTCTTTTGCCTTGATGGTGGTTTCAACTTCATAAGACTTATTTAATTTTGAGCTCTTAGATGAAATGCTCTTATCTATTAAATCTTTTTCAATTTTTTTATCTGAAACTAAACCCAATACTTCACCTGCTTTTACTTCGTCACCCTCATTATGTAAAAGGTATACAAAGCCATCTTTTTCCAAATTCACATCTACAGATGATTTACTTGTTTCTAGTATACAAATTATCTTGTCTTTTTTATAAAAACTATTTTGTTTAATACTTATTGATACAATTGTTGCTAGATCTTCATTAGCTGAAATTAATGGTGTTAAAATTTTATTCATAGAAGGCTTTTACCTCTTTTATTATATTTTCTTTTGTTACAAAATGATTTTTTTCTTTCTCAAAATTAGCAGGAATTGGTTCAAATTTTGGTCCTAAAATTTTTACATTATTCACATTGATAGTATTTTCAAATTTAGTTAATTGAGTCAGTAAGTAAGAGCCCCATCCAGAATCTGCGTAACCTTCCTCTATAATGACTAATTTTTTTGAATAAAATGCGATTTTTTCTAATACCTCTTTATTCATAGGTGCAATTTTTGAAGGTACTACTACTAATGAGGAAATTTCGTCTGAAATGAATAGATCTTTCGCAGCATTTAAAGTTTTTTCAACTGATCCTCCATAACAACAGAAAGTAATATCAGAACCTTTTATACTATCTGAGTTGTAAATTAAATTATCAACAACATCATTTTTTATTGTTTCTAATTTAAATCCCTGTTTATCTAAATCTTCTTTGTTTAAAATATCTTTAGTATAATCGACTTTATTTTCTAAAAAAAATTTTACATTTGTTTTAGACTCATACACATCTAGCAGCAATTCGTAAGGATCGTATATTAAATTTGTTGCAAAAATATCGATATTGGGCCAACCAAAAAACAATTTCTCTAAATTTTGACTATGGATTGGGCCGTAACCTCTTCCACCACCTCCTGGCACTCTAATTAATAGTTTTCCTTTCATTTTATTTTTTGAAAACCAACTGAATTTAGAAGAAGAATTAATAATTATATCAGTAATTAAAGTTAAAAAATCATTAAACATTATTTCAACAATTGGATTTAATCCTGAGTACATCATGCCAGATGCGATTCCTGTAAAACCCGCCTCAGATATTGGTGTAGAAATAATTTGTTTTGGATATTTAGTTGATAATCCTTGGGTTACTTTAAAAGCTCCACCATAAGGATCCAACAAATCCTCTCCTAATATAAGAGAATATTTATCTTTTTTTAATATTTTTTCTAAAGCAGAATTAATCTTATTTACTGTTTTCATTTATCTCTTGATTAATTAATTTAAATATAAAATTTTTTGTATCTTTAATCATTTTTTGTTTATAAGAATTTTCTAAAGACAATACTTTAATAGGATCGTTTTCTTTATTTATTTTTTTTCTAAAGTCATCACCTTTACTATGAGCACATAATCTTTCTGTTTCAATTATAATTGCTTGAGGTTTACTATCTTTTTTAATTTGTTTAATTATTCTTGATGCAGTATCAAGCAGAGAGAAAACGTTTGATGACTTAATTTTTTTTGCTTTAATATCAAAAGACTTAAACCTTTCTTGAAAAGATCCAGCCGTAATTGTGCTTATGTCTGTTGACTGGGCAATATTATTCATCTCTACAACAAATAAAATTGGTAAATTATATAAACTTGCCATATTCAAACTTTCATAAACCACTCCTTGACCTAAAGCACCGTCACCTACAAAACAAACGACACAATTCTTTTTCTTTTTTATTTTTAATGAAAAGCTCATTCCTGTAGCAATTGGTATAGTCGAACCAATTATTCCGTTTGACAGAAAGTTTCTACCAAAAATTACTTGGCTTCCGCCTCTACCTCCAGTAACACCAGTATCTTTTCCCATCAACTCTTTAAGCAAACCTTTATAATCTTCTGTAAACGATAAATAATGTCCATGATTTCTATGATTACTAACTACATAATCATTATCTCTATCTAGCAAGTCAGTAAATGCAACTGCAGTGGCTTCTTGACCTATACAACGATGGTAGGTACCAAAAATTTTTCCCTCACTAAATAATTTATCTAGTGACTCCTCAAATATTCTTATTTTAAAAATTTTTTCAATTATTTTTATATCTTTTGAATTTATTTTTTTCATTTTTAAAGATATTTTATTTTAATTTTTTTACCAGAATTCATTGATTTTTCTGCAGCAAAACATATCGACATTACATCAAATACTTCTTTTGATTTAACAAGATGTTTATTGTTTTTTTTTAAAATTGATAATAAAAAACTATTAATTATTCTAGATCTTTCTTGTTTTGCGGGATAAATTTTTTTACTCAAATTTAAATTTTTTATTTTCGGCTTTTCTCTATCTTTAATAAACAACGAGTTTTTATAATCGTGTATAAAAGTTTTTTTCGAGCCGAAGATTTTAAGGCTATGAAAGTGAGGATGTACACAGGGTCCATTACCTGTAATTTTTACAATTAAACCATCATGAAATATTAAATTTAAATTCACAAAACTATTAAACTTTAATTTAGTATTTTTAGTTGCAATTTTATTTCCTGTTGCAAATACTTCAGATGGGTACTTGTCTAGTAACCAAACTACTAGATCAATCATATGAACTGCTGCACCGTAAATTTTTGAATAATAACTCATTTTTGATCTCCAGCTGAAAAATTTATTTATTCTTCCCCATAAATAATCAGCCTCTAAATAGAAAAGTTTTCCAAAATCTCCGTTACTTATCTGTTTTTTTAAATCTATGAATAAAGGTGCTGTTCTTAAAACTAAGTTAGAACTTAATTTTAATTTTTTTTTTTTAAAAGCTTTGAAGATTTTATTCAGTTCATTTTCATATAAACAAATAGGTTTCTCTACAAAAATATGCTTTTTGTAAGCTAAACATTTTAATATTTGTGTTGCGTGATAATTATCATAACTTGCTATCGAAACTATGTTAATTTCAGAAGATTTAATTATTTCATTTTCATTTTTAACAAATTCAATATTAAAATATTTAGATTTAAGTTTGTTGACTTTCTTAGTATCAAAGTCGTAAACTTTAATTTTATTAATAAACGAAGATTTTAAATAATACTGAAGATGTCTCTCGCCAACCCCTAAACCTATAACACCTACATTAAATTTTTTCATTTGATAATCTTATAATTGACTTCATATCTATTTTAAATAGATTTTTTTTAGTTAAATTTAAATTTTCTAAACGCTCTAAATCTTTTGGTGTATCTATTGCAAATTTTTTTTTACTGTAATTTTTTGGATTTTTTAAGTTAATAATTTTAAATTTTTTTTTATTTTTATAAAAAAATTTTGTAACATGTTCTTTGTATATTTTACTTTTGAATTTTAAAAGATTATCTTTTAAAAGTTTTGATTTCATAATTTCAACAGATTGCCCTACAGGGAAAGATCTAGGAAAAATATTAGTAACTAAATCAGGTTTTTTATTTTTGAAAATTTTATACGCCTTATCAATTATTCTATAATCAATTAGCGGGCTATCTCCATTTATTCTTATAAAAGCTGTAGCTTTATAATAAGAAGCAGTATCACTTATTCTTTTTGCAACATTTAAAGACGATCCTCTAAAAAAATTTATTTTATATTTTTTACAATATTTTACTATCAAGTTATCCTCTTTTTTTTTTGTGGTGCTGATAACTATTTTATCTACAAATTTTGCTTTTTTTAATCTATTGACCAAAATATATAACAGTGAAAATTTTTTTAGTTTTTTTAAAACTTTTCCCTTGAGTCTTCTTGAACCCATTCTCGCAGGAACAATAATAATTATTTTCATTTGTTAAAAATAATTCTTTTTAAATACTTCACCTTTTTGAATATTTATTTTTATTTTTTTTCCAAGAATTTTTTTAATTTCAAGACTTGAAAAATGTGTAGCAGGCCTTGCATACATGATATCATTCATACTAAGTTTTTTACCTGATTTTATATTCCTTTTGGCTATAATTCCTTTTCTACCAATCTTAATTAATGGCATTTCACTGCTCTGTCTTTTTTTTGAAAAAAAACCTAAAGACTTCTTAATTTTTTTTGCCTTAATTATAAATTCTTTCAATTCTTTCGGTTCAAATGATAGTGCATGGTCATGAAATTTTCTATTTTTTTTTTTATCGGTAAAGTGAACTTCTATAACCGATGCCCCTAAAGCAACAGCTGCTAAACATGCTTCATCACCTAATACATGGTTTGAGTAACCTACCAAAGTTTTAAATTTTCTTTTTAAAAATTTCATTGAAAGAATATTAGCTTGTTCAATTGGAGTGGGGTATGCGCTAACACATTGTAACAAAATTATTTTATTTAAGTATTTTTGACCTCCGTAAGTCTTAATCCAACTTAAAGTTGTTCTAATTTCTTCGATTGTTGCCATGCCAGTCGAAATTATTATTGGTTTATTTGTTTTTACACATTCTTTTATCAATGGTTTAAAATTAATATCTCCACTAGCTATTTTAAGTACAGGACAAATTTTATTTAAAAAAGGAACATAGTCCTCTGTAATTGGAGTAGCAAAAAAACCAAGGTTATTTTTTTTTGCTAGTAAAGAAAGTTCTTTAAACTGCTTTCTGTTTAAAGAAAACTTTTTAATTCTTTTAAATCGCTCTATCTCACTGGTAGAAACATATCTTTCGGGATTATAACATTGAAATTTAACAGCATCTACTCCAGTTTTAGATGCTAATTTAATTAATTTTTTTGCATAAGTAAATCTACCTTCATGATTTACTCCTATTTCGGCTACAGTAATAAAATCTTTTTTAAGATTTTTTTTAAATAGTTTCATACTTTTTTTCTAAAAAAAACTTTGTATTAATAAAATTAAATAAAAACTTACTTTCACTATTTGTATATTTTTTCTTTTTTAATAATAATTCTATTTCTTTTTTAGATACAAAATTAAATATCTCACTATCATCAAGTAGCTCATCTTTATAATCTTTTTTTTCATTTTTTAAAACTTCTTCAATAGAAAGATTAAAACCTATTTTCTTCCTTTGACTCAGTATTGTTTTTGGAACTATCCCCCTAACTGCTTCTCTCAAAATACTCTTTCCATAACCGTTTTGAATTAATTGTTCTGTAGGGATAGATAAAGAATACTCGAATAATTTTCTATCAAGAAAAGGAGATCTATTTTCCATAGATAAAGACATTGCGTTATGATCATCCTCATGTAAGATTACTGGTACACTTTCGTGAAATAACTCATTTAACATTCTATTTTTAAGAATACCTTTTAAAAATTGTTTTTCAGAAAATTTTTCTTGAAACCTACCCAAAAAATATTTTTTAAAAATTTTTTTATCTTGATAAACATGTTCTCTGAAAGAAGGATTATTTATAAAAAGTCTATGGTCTAATAAATGTTTATTTCTAATATGTTTTTTGAGAAATTTATTCCAATTTTTTAAAGATTTTAAATATTTATCTTTTTTATTTTTAATTTCAGCTAAATAGAGATTGTGATGATCATAATATCCTGTAAACATTTCATCGGCAGCGGTTCCACTTATTGAAACTATATAACCTTTTGATTTCATTTTTTTCAAAAGTATATATTGAGCGTAATAGGATATTGTTGAAATTGGTGAATCGTGTTTAACTATTAAATTTTTTAACTGATTTAAAAAATTCTTTTTTGATATCTCTATGAAATTACAATCAATATCTTCGTTTGCTATCGATTTTTTTATTAAATTTTTTTCTGAATATCTCTCATCTTTACTATTAATAGAAAATCCGTGAACATCTAAATTTAATTTTTTTTTTTGATAAATGAATTAAAGCATTTGAATCTATTCCACCACTTAAACAAAAAGCAAGTGGAACATCTGACCTTGTTCTTAATTTCAAAGAATCTACTAGCAAATCTTTTACGTTATAAGAATTTTCTTTGAAAGAATATTTATTTTTTTGATCAAAGTTAAATTTCCAAAAATTTTTTTTTTTAAAATTGCCATTTCGATCATATATAGCAAAATGCCCTTTTGGAAATTCAAAAATATTTTTGAAAAAAGTTTCATTGGATTTATGTAAGGATTTATATCCAAAATATAAATACCTCATTAAATGATTATAATTTTTATCTGGCCATTTTTTTTGAAGAGAGGTTATTCCTTTTATTTCAGAGGAAAAATATAGGCTGCCCTCAGACTCAGATATAAAAAGGGGTTTTTCTCCAAACCTATCTCTGGATAGATAAAGTTGTTGGGTTATTTCATCGAACCATGCAAAAGCCCACATGCCTTCAAATTTTTTAAGTGCTTTTTCAATTCCCCATTCTCTTAATGAATGAATACAAACTTCAGTGTCACTAGTTGTTTTAAAATTATGACCTAGTGAAATTAATTCTTTTTTAATTTCAATAAAATTGTATATTTCACCATTAAATATCAGAACGCTATTTCCAAACTTAAATGGTTGATTTGATCTGTCGTCTAAGTCTAATATCTTCAATCTTGTATGTACTAAATTAATAAATTTATTTTTACATTTTTTAATATACTTTCCATTTGAATCTGGGCCTCTATGAGAAAGAGTTTTGGCAGTTAATTCCAAATCATGATCAGTCAATTTTTTATTGCCAAAATAGCCAGCTATCCCACACATAATTTAATATTTTGAAATTTTAATAAAGGCTTGCGTCAATATATTTTTCGTCTAATGATGATTTTAAATCATAAATAAATGACTTTTTTTTACAAAAAGATTTTATTTTTTTTCCACCAATTTTTAAAATTTTTTTATGTGGAGTTCCTAAAAAAATAGCATCAAAAAAAGATTTTTTATTTAAAGACTTAAGATACTTTACCTTTTTTTCTAAGAATTTATCATTTTTTTTCACATGAGGGTCATAAATAGATATGTTAAAATCAGATCTCTTCATCATTTTTAAAATTTTTATAATTTGAGAATTTCTTATATCTGAGATGTTTTCCTTAAATGTTACTCCTAATATCAAAATATTAATTTTTTTATTTCCAAATAGTTTTTTTTTTAAAGAATAAATTTTTTTAAATACATAGTACGACATGTAATTATTAATACTTCTGCCCGATAAAATAACTTTTGGTTCATAGCTTAGTTTTTTTGCTTTGTAGGTAAAATAATAAGGATCAACACCGATACAATGTCCTCCGACCAATCCAGGGGTAAATTTTAGAAAGTTCCATTTAGTACCAGCCGCTTTAAGAACGTCTCTTGGAGAAATATTCATTTTTTTTAAAATAATAGCAATTTCATTCATTAGAGCTATATTGATATCTCTTTGAATATTTTCTATTACTTTAGCTGATTCTGCTACTTTAATTGTTTTTGCAATATGCAAATTCTTTGTGATTAATTTATAAAGATTTTTAATATACTTTAGAGTTTTTAAATTCGAAGCGCTGATCACTTTTGTTATCTTACCTATTGTATGTTTTGGATCTCCAGGGTTCACTCTCTCAGGAGAATAAGCGCAAAAAAAATCTTTATTAAACTTCAAATTAGATATTTGTTCAATTATTGGAACACAATAAGTTTCTAAACAACCTGGATATACTGTGGACTCTAAAATGAATATTGAATTTTTTTTAATATTTCTTCCAACCGTTTTGCAAGCTTCCTTTAAATATCTTAAGTCTGGCAAGTTTTTTTTATTTACTGGAGTTGGAACTGTAACAATAAATATATTACATTTACTTAATGTCTCACTTTTACCAGTAAATTCAATATTTCTATTTTTTCTTTTTAACTCCTTTTTAAATTCGTTGTTTCTATCTTTTCCTTTTTTTAATTCATTTATTCTTTGGTTGTCTTTGTCAAAGGCGACAACAAACCTTTTTTTACTGAAAGCTAAGGTCAGAGGTAATCCAACGTAACCTAAGCCAATTATTCCTATAATATCTTTTTTCAATTTAATTCCAAATCAGTTGCTAACAAAAAGTCTTTAAAATTTTTTTTTGTTATGGAGCAAGAAGGTAAAATTGACTTTAAATCTATTTTATTTTTAGAAAATTTTTCACCTGTTAAGTCAAATAGTTGAGTGAGTGATTTTTTAAATTCCCTATATTTGTCATTAATCGAGAAAAAATTTGAATTTTTTTCAAAAAGATCTGGATTATAAAAATGTAAAAGAGTTGAAAAAAAAAAAGATTTTCTATTTAGAGCCAAAGCTTCTTTCCCCATAGAAGAGATGTTTGTTAAAAATACGTGATTTCTATTGTTAACAATGTACTCTATTTTTTCGAAAACTTCCAAATTAGTAAACAAATCTTTGCCAAAAAAATTTTGGAAAAATTTTTTTTCAAATTCATATGATCTTGTCCCTATCTTATTTCTTTCAATAATTGAAAGATTTACACCTTCTTCCTTAATATACCTTTTTATAAAAATACACATTTTGAAAAATTCTATGGGTTGAAAATAAAACATTCTTCTAGGTACTTTCTCTTTTTCATTTGAAAACTTTATTTTGCCGAATAATTTATTATTTAGACATTTATTTTCTAAATCTAAGATAATTTTATCATAGTCTGCTTCTGATTTGTTGCTTAAGAATTTTTCAAAAAAACCTATATATGTCTCGTGCATAGTTGAGATTAACACAAGGTTTTTCTTTTTATCACCACCAGAACTTTCGGGTAATAAATTGACTTTGTTCCATAAGTTCTTATCATTTACAACTAAACAACTTTTTAATGCTCCTAAAGGATAAATTTTAGTTGAGTTTAGTTTTTTTTTTTCAGAATCTTTAAATTCGTTCCAGTAATAATAGTTGTTAAAATCTTTTGCCAAAAGAACTCTATTGAGAGGATGAGCTCTTAAACTAGTTTGTACACCTATTGAGTAAATTTCATTTCCTAAAAATTTTTTTATAACATTTGGCCACTCATTATAATCAACTAATGAAATCGTCTTTTTTATTTTCTTTATTTTTATTAACGAAATAATAAAAAACAATCTTGGAGAAATTTTTAAATATTTGATTGTTAGCTTTGGTTTTTTAATTAAGTATAAAAAGAAGTTGAACAAACAAGGTAATATCAGCTTTAAATTAATAATAGTTTCCTTAGTTGGCTCAATATAATAATAATTTTTTTTAAAGTATTTAAGATATAATTTTGCCTCTGGGCCAAATATTATATTTTTAAAATCATCTTCTAACTTAATATATCTAAAAGATTTTAAAAAAGAATAAATTTTATTTATCATATTTTATTAATTTTAAAATATTCTAAGTACCAAGTAACAAATTTCTTAACACCTACATGAATAGGGGTAAAATTTCTTTTTTTAGTAATTCTTTTGAGTTTTTTAGTGTGTGCTAAAGTCTTAACTATATCACCTGTTTGTAGTTTTAAAAAATGTCTTTTTGATTTTTTATTAAGATATGATTCTATCAAAGAAATATAATCTATTAATTTGTCGGAACGACCCTTTCCAATATTTAAAATCTCGAATGACGTTTTTTTATTAAATATTTTTCTTTTTCTTTTAATTAAAATAAATATACTATCAATTATATCGTCAATGTATGTAAAATCTCTAGAGTGATTTCCATAATTGTAAATATCTATTTTTTTTCCTGCTAAAATATTTTTGGTAAATTTGAACAAAGCCATATCTGGACGTCCCCATGGTCCGTAAACAGTAAAAAACCTTAAGCCAATAGTTTGTATTTTATATAAGTGACTATAACTGTGTGCCATAACTTCATTAGATTTTTTCGTAGCAGCATAAAATTGTATTGGAGTATCAGTGTTATCACTTTCCTTGTAAGGCATTTTTTTATTAGCTCCGTAAACACTACTTGTACTAGCAAAAATTAAATTTTTTATTTTATAATTTTTACAATTTTCAAGAACATTTGCGAAACCTACTAAATTACTATTTACGTAGGATTGAGGATTAGAAATTGAATATCGCACACCAGCTTGTGCAGCTAGATTCACTACATGAGTGACCTTTTTATTTTTCTTAAAAATATTTTCAAACTTCTTTTGATTGTGAATATCTACTTTGAAAAAACTAAAACATTTTTTATTTATTTTGTATAAGTCTTTCAACCTAGCAATTTTTAATTTTGTATCATAATATTTATTAATATTATCTACACCGATAACTTTAATATTTTTTAAAATTAGTTTTTTCGCTAAATGATAACCTATAAAGCCTGCGCATCCTGTAATTAAAATTTTCATAATTTAATTTTTTAATTTTAATTTTTTATATTTTTTGGAAAGTTTGTTAAATGATCCGAAATCTTTTACTTTTCCGTTTTCTAAATAATAAATAACATCACAATTTTTAACCGCTCTTGGCCTATGACTTACAATTATAGCTGTTAAATCAGAGTTTTTAAAATTCATATCTTTCATAATATTATCCTCTGTTTTAAAATCTAAAGCGCTTGTTGCTTCATCCATAATAAGTATCTTTGGATTGCTATAAAGCGCTCTGGCTATTCCAATTCTTTGGTGTTGTCCCCCGGAAACTTTAATTCCATTATTACCAATTATGGTTTTTTCTCTTAAAGGAAGATTTTTAATAAAATCTGATAAATTTGACTTTTTAATTGATCTAATTAACTTTTTTTTATCATTTTTTGTGTCACCATATGAAATATTTTTTTCCAAAGTATCATCAAATAGAAAAAGGTTTTGGGAAACATAACCAATTTGTTTTCTCCAATTCTTTACATCTACTTCTTTTAATTTAAAGTTATCAATTACAACTTCTCCTTTTATAGGATGGATTAGGCCCAAAATTAAATTGAGTAAAGTCGATTTTCCCGAACCCGAAGATCCAATTATACCAACCTTTTTTCCTTTATTTATTTTTAATGAGATATTTTTAAGAATTAATTTTTTTCTTCCAGGGTATTTGTAAAAAATATTTTTTAGTTCAATATGCTCTTTGAGAGTTATGCTAGTTTTTTGTTCTGATTTTAGTTTCTCTCCTTTTTTCTCAATTAAATCTCGGTAGATTAAATTTACAGATGGAGAGAGAAATATAATATTATTTAAACTTATCACTAAAGCGCCAATACTTGGTATTGCTCTTACTGCCGAAATTGCCACAAGCGATAATATTGGTAAAAAGGTATCAATTTCATAATTCATGTAATCGTAGATAAAAAACAAAACTATTATTAAAGTAATGCTACTCATCTCTAAAATTAATCTTGGAAAAGAATTTATTACTTTTACAAAAAAGGAATTATATTCTGCTACATAAACATCTTTGTTGAAATTTTTAAGGGCAAAATCATTTAAACCTTTTATTTTTATTTCTTTTATACCACCGATTAATTCACTTGCTTTTATATTGATTTGACCCCTTCTAAAAAGGGCTTCTTTTGCCCTAACTTTAATAATTTTTTTTATTTTTTTTAAACATATAAATACTAAAATTCCCAACATGAAGAGAATAGGGAAAACTATAATTTCATTATAAATGGATAATAATATAACAATTACTGTTAATAATAATAACTCTCTAAATACTACTAATAATTGATAAATAACACTGCAGGTATGGGCTACTTCATCTACTAAATTTCTAATTAATACACCTGGACTGCTATTAACATGGAACAGATATGGTAAATCAGAATATTTTTTAAATAATTTACCAGTAAAATACGTTCTTATTTCTAAATTAAATTTTGCCTCTAAATATAAAATTAAACCAAAAAAAATATTTTTTAGTAAAAATACAAAGAATAAAATAATGAAGAAAATTTTATAGACCTCTCCATCAAAATTAACATTTTTAAATAATTCACCTACAATAGGTAAATTTAAGTTATTACCGTCAGAATTTAATAAAATTGTTATTGCAAGTGGAACAGAAGCAAGACTTAAAAATTCCAAGCTGGTTACTAAAAGGTTTCCAACAAAAATAAAAATTAATTTAAATTTAAGTTTACTCGTAAGTAAAACGTTTATTTTTTTTAACATTAAATTATTTTTTTTAGGTTTTTAGGTCAACCGGGTTCTTTATTTATTTAATCTTTTTTCGATTTCCCGGACTCTATTTAAGTAGTCATTAAATATAATTTTATTTTTCTTAGTACTTTGTTTATTTAATTTAAATTTTAACCAAGTTAATTCAAAATCGAAAATTAAAGGAATTATTTTTTCTAAATTTGATATTACGCGATTAGATAATCTGACTTCAACGTTACGAGTTTCAATATTGTGCAGAAGTTTCTTCTTATATAGTTGATTTATGAAATCTTTTGATAAAGGTGTAATTGATCCGCCCATCTTGAAAATCATCTTTTTTCTTTTTGATTTAATTTTTTTAAAGGCATTAGTTACTTTTTTTAAAATCAGTTTTTTATTTACATCTTTTTTAGCTAATCTTAATGATCCTGCCAAATCAGATCTTCCTATAACAATTCCATTTAAATACTTAAATGCTTTCGAATTTATAATTTTTGGTAAGTTAAGTAATGACAAGTTTGTTTCTAGATTGACAAATAATTGGTTCTTTTTATTTTTTCCAGCACATTGAATAAATTTTTTTAGTGCATATTCACTTTCGACCATAGGCGCAACAATGCTATCGGTTAAAATCTTTTTGCAAAAGAAAATATCGTTTTTAGCCTCACACCCACCTATTTTTACGTTTAATTTCAATTTAGTTCTCTTAGTAATTTTTCTCATTATCATTAAATCTTCAAACGTCGCGCCCTCATCTTCTAAGGATTGTTTTATACCAACGACATTATATTTTTTTAATTCTTTAAGTTTTTTTATTAATTTTTTCATGATTAATGTCTAATTAGTTACTTTTAGTAAATTATCTATTTCGCTTAAATAACTTTGAGAGAGACTTTCATTAATGCTTCTTCCCCCAGAAATAAATTTTTTAAAATAATCTTCACGTTCCTGAAAACTAGTTTTGTTTGTCTTATTATAAAAATTAATTTCTTTTTTTAATTCACTATAGTTTTTTACTTTTTTTACACAATTTGTTTCATCAAATATTGTCCAAGGATTTTTAAGATGTTTTTTCCAGCTATCGTATAAAATTGTCAATTTTTCTGATAAAATAGCTTCTGTGAGAATTCCAGACAATGTTGTTAATACGATATCTGATGCTTGAACAAGAATGCTAGTATCAACATCTTGGTAAAATATCTTTAAGTTTTTATGTTCAAAATTAAAATTAATATTTGTTCTTGGATGAGTTTTAACCCACATTTCTATATTATCAAAGTCGTTTAATAAATTTGTAATTTCTTTATTTATTGAATTTTCGATTTGATTGTTTAAAAAAGATAAATTGCCTAAAACATATAAAATTTTCAAATTGTTATTTTTTTCATTTAGGTCTTTTATTTTTTTTGAATTTTCTTTTTTTAAATAATTAATCCATGAGATATCAAATCTTACGTCACCTAAATTTTTAACATATTCTTTTTTTTTAGCTAAATTTTTATATAAAAAAGTTTCAAAATTATTGCAGAGTGCTAATCTATCAGATTGAAAAGAATTTTTATCAAAAGAAATACTTTCCTTGTTATCATGAAAAACTATATTAGCCCCGTGAGTCATCATAAACAATGGCAAATTTAATTTTTTGGATACATTTAAGAAACTACTTAATGATTTTCTAAAAAAACTTGAATTATCGTTGTAATTTTGTTTTTGTATATCTAATACAACAAGACTAACATTGTAAGAGTTTAACAAATTTTCAAAGTTTTTTTTTAATCTTTTTTGAGAAATTGAGTTCATTAAAATTTTATCTGACAACAAAATTAATATTGAAAGAATTTTTGAAAATATGTATTTTTTTTTTATATTAATTTTAAAAAACTTAAGTTTTTGAAACAAAAAATATAATATTTTAAAAAATGGAAAATTGAATAAATTTTCAATTCTAATAATTTTAATCTTATACTGCGAAATAAGCTTGCTATGTAAAGTATTAATTTCACAAGTATTTCCATCGGGGCAAAAAAATATCAAAATTTCATATTTTTTATTTTCATGAATTATTGGTAAATAATGATCTATATCATTATTGCTATGCGCAAAAAAGAGTATTTTTTTTTTTGGTAAATTCATTGTAGAAAGTATTAAAACTTAGTCTTTAAATTTAAAAAGTTAATTAACTTTTTATCAGTCTTATAAACCAATTTACAATTCTTGTTTATATTTCTTATATTTTTATACTTATCGAGAATTAAAAATATATTTTTTAAATCTATTTTTAATTTTTTTTTAGAAAGTTTTTTAAAAAGTGAATTAAATAGAATTAGATCTTTATTGTAATCTAGTGTTAATCTGTAGTTTCTTGAAAATTCTTTTGGTAGCTTAACAGAGTTAATCTTAAAAAAATTTTTATTGTTTAAAACATACCATGTCATATACTCAGATAAGGAAGTATTTTTTTTCAATCTTTTAATTTTTTTTAGTGTATTTGTATTATAAATCTCAGCCGATGTTCCGGCTGCAGCATTTGTCGCATAAGTAAATTCAGCTTTTGTACTTAAATGTGATTTTAATAAAAAATTAATTATTTCCTTTGATATATGAGGGCAATCAGCTGTTACTCTGACAACAATGTCAACTTTGTATTTTTTACAAGCATCTAAATATCTTTTAATTACATCCTCAGGGTGACCGGTAAAAACTTTGACTTTATTATTTAAATTAAATTTTTTTAATGGTCTGTCCTCTTTCAAAAAAGATGTTGCTAAAATTACCTGGTTTACATCCTTTGAGTTCGTGCAGCTCTTAAGACAATGAAAAATTGATGGTTTACCATTAATTTTTAACAAAGCTTTATTTTTAAGCCTTGAAGATTTAAGTCTTCCAGCAACAATAATAGCTATTTTAGGTTTAAAGAAATTATTTTTAGATATTACTTTACCTTTTTTCAAATCGTTTAACGCAAATTTTGTAGTAGAGAAAAAAGATGTTAAATTTTTTATGTCTGTTTTTTTTTGTGATGTTCTTCTAAAATGAATGTCATCCATTGTTACTTGGTTTTTTGCTAATATATTTTTGTTTAAAGTTGGAATTTGTATTGAAGAACTTAAATAATCTCTCTCACTTTGATTTGAATTACGCTCTTTATTTAAAATATTATAACCTTTTAAGATTTTTAACATTTCACTAAATTCTTGAAATTCTAAAGCTGAATGAAAGTCATATTTAGCTTTTTTTCGAGAAATACAAATATGCTTTTCATAATATTTTATTTTATTCTCTAATAACATTATAGGAATTACTTTTGAGATCGGCTCTTTGTAACTTGAATGATCAGCAAAACTTAATTGATAATTCGGAAACTTTTTTTTAACTTTTATTAATTTTGAAATATTTAGATCATTTAAATTTGTTGGATATGATTGAAATCCATATTGTAAAATTAAGTTTTTATTTCTTTTAAAAGTGTTGAAATTTTTTAACAAAAAATTAATTTTTTTATACTCAAAACCTGAAAAATTTATGATAATTTTTTTTTTAAATCTTTTTAAAAAATTTAAATTTTTAAGTATATTTTCATTTTGTAGGACAGAACTTTGAAGTTTAATTCCATAAATTTTGTTTATATTTTTTTTTAAAATTTCTAAACCATAATCATCAAAAATATCTAACCAAATTTTACCCTTAGGAAAAGTATAATTGATTATTTTTTTCCATTGAAACTTATCCATTTCTAAATTTTTGTAAACTTTAAACCATTTATAATCTTTTAAAGCTAAACCGTTTGCCGAAATAACTTGGAACTTAAAATTTAAATCAAAGTTTTTTTCTTTCGATTTAGAAAAAATATTTACCGTTTTAAGAATTGTTGATAAATTCCCGTTGTGACTATTTGCTAATTCTGCAATTATTTTTAGGTTTTTCATTTAGATAAAATTTCTTAATTAAGAATTTATAAATTTTTGAAAAATATTTATTTTTTTAATAGAAACCAATTATAATTGTCTAGATTGTGTTTTTTATCTTCAGACCATAAGAAACCATAATCAACAATTTTTAGATTGAACTTATTTTTTAACTCTTTTGCAAAATCTCTTTTAAATAATAATTCTTTTTTTCCTCTATATTTAATTGCAACAGGATCCTGATTAAAATATTCAGCAATAAGAATATATTTTTTTGAGAGAGCAAAAATATTTTTATAAACTTTATTTAAATCTTTTGGATTTATATGTATTAAAAGACCACAAGTAAAAACAAGATCAAATTTGGACTTTAATTTAATTTGGTTTTTTACGCTTCCAACCAAAATTTTATGACCTTTTTTTTCTGCAATTTTGGATGCAAGCTTATTAATTTCTATACCATAAGTTTGAATTTTTTTATTGCTCTTTTTTATAATATCTAAATTATTTCCTATATTAGTGCCAAATTCAAAAACGTTTTTTACATTTTTAATTTTTTTTAAAATATTCTTTATAAGGAAATTTTTTTTAATATTTTTATTTCTTTTAGTATACCTTTCACCAAATTTACTTTTCCAATTTCTTTCTTGATAATTCATTTTATTTACAATGTACGCTTAATTGTTATTAATTATTTTATTAATTTTTTTTTTATTTCTGAGATACTTAAAAATATATTTTTACCTGAAGAATAAGTGAAATCCGAAGTTACAAATTTACCCTTCTCACCTTTTTTATTTTTTATATATACGCTTTTTTTTATATTTCCCTCAAATGATGGCATAATTAAATAATGATCTTTAAATTCTAAAGTTAAATGGGCAGTTGACTCGGAACATAAAAATTCATTAATTTTTTCACCAGGTCGAATACCTACAAAATCTAACTTTCTTTTAGGATCAAATGCTTTAGCTAAATCCATAATTTTTATTGACGGAATTTTAGGAATATAAGTCTCACCTCCATTCATCAATTGTAAAGATTTTAAAACTAAATCCACGCTTTCGTCTATTGTCATCCAAAATCTTGTCATTTTTTTATCAGTTATAGGAAACGGTTTGTTTAGCTTTAAAATCTTATTGAAAACCTCAACCACAGATCCCCTTGAGCCAATTACATTTCCGTAACGAACCACTGAAAATCTTGTGGGTTTATCTCCAAAAATATTATTTGCAGAAATGAAAAGTTTTTCAGAGGCAAGTTTGGTAGCACCATAAAGATTTACTGGATCTACGGCTTTATCAGTTGATAAAGCAACAACCTTTTTAACTTTGCATTCTAGAGCTGCTTTTATAACATTCTCTGCACCAATAATATTTGTTTTAATACATTCCATAGGATTGTACTCGGCTGTTGTAACTTGCTTTAACGCAGCAGCATGAATAACTACATCTATATCATTAAAAGCAGAAATAACCCTCTCTTGATCTCTTATATCTCCAATAAAAAATCTTATTTTTTTAAATTTTTCTGGTGGATATTTTTCAATTAACAAGCTTTGTTTTAATTCATCTCGAGAAAAAATTACAAGCCTTTCGTAATTATAATTATTTATGATCCTATCGATCATTTTTTTTCCAAAAGATCCGGTTGCACCAGTTACTAAAATTTTTTTATTATCCATTATCCATAGCTCCGCACTTACCAAAAAATCTTTTTTTTGATTTATTTTCCATTTTTAAATTAAAAAACAAAAGCTGTACTATTTTTTTTTCTATCTAAAGTAAGCTTAAGTTTTCCCATATTAAGTCTTAAATTTTTACTAGTATGATCCACAATTGAAAATATAAAATTTTTAAACGGACCATTTAGCAATCTTATTTTATTAAAGTTTGAGTTCTCAAAAAAACTGTTCATTAGATTTTCGTTTTTATCTTCATGTTTTTTACAAAAATTAATAAAATCTTGAATCGAAGATTGATCTTTTTGATAAAAATTAAGGAAATATTTTAAACCTTTTGTGTTTTTAAGTTGTCGAATAAATCGGGTATTTATAAAAGTTTCATTATAGAAGAAAGCATAATCGGAAAGTATATATCTATACTTTTGGGGTAAATTAGAAATTAGTATTTTTGGTCGATAAAATTTTATTTTTCTTCCGATCTTCTTCTCTAATTCTTTAAGTAAGATATTAAATTCATTATAATTATGTTTTGCTACAATCCACATAAATTAATTTTTCTCCTCTTGATTGCTTTCAAGCTCACTCTTGAGCTCATCGTACTCTCTCATCTTTCTTTTCATAAAATTAATAGTTAATTTTGTTCTTTCAGATATTCCTTTTGGGGTTATCACATATCGAAGATAAGAAATCTTATTATCTTTTTTTTTAAAATTTTGAAGTTTTACTAAACCTTTTTTTTGCAATGACTTAAGACAATAGTTTAATTTTCCAAGACTAAAACCTAGATCCTCAGCTAATTCTCTTTGTGAGGAATCTGGTTTTGTCTGAATTTTCCTTAAAATTTTAAAAAAATCTTCGTTTGCCATATGTGTTCAAATTTTGAACACTCTATCGTTCAACTATTGAACGGTCAATGATTTTTTTGATATTTTTTTATCAATAATTTCAAGGTTTTGGACACATATTTCAATTGTTTAATATTTAAATCATAAAAAATGGGTAAACTCAGACAACCTTCGAAAAAACCTTTTGCATTTTTATATTTATCTTTTAAAAGTTCTTTGTACAGAGGCTGGTAGAATGTTGGTATATAATGAACTTGGGTAACAATCTTATTTTTATAGAGTTTTTGTATAAGAGTTTTTCTGTTTATTTTTAATTTATTAAAATTAATATTAATTATATAGAGATGCCAAGCTGATGAGTGGTCTTTTGGAACGTGTGGAATATTAATAATATGTTTTAGATCTTTAAATTCTTTATTGTAAAAATTAGCTATTTTATTTCTTTTTTTTATTATTTGATTTATTTTTTTAAGTTGAGAGTATCCTAAAGCGCAATTTATATCACTTAACCTGTAATTATGACCTGCATCAATAATCTTATACGACCAATTGTATTTATTTTTTGTCGTCTTTTCCCGGATTATTCCATGATTTCTATAAATTCTTAGTTTTTCATTTAACTTTTTATTATTTGTAGTCACCATTCCACCTTCGCCAGTAGTAATTGTTTTCAAAGGATGAAATGAAAAAGTAGATAAATCTGAAAATTGACATCCTCCAACTTTAAAATTTTTTTTAATAGAATATTTCGATCCTAAAGCATGACAGGCATCTTCAATCATAATTGTTTTATATTTATTTTTTATATTTCGAAATTCTTTAATAGAATTTGGGCTACCTCCGTTATGCATAACAAAGAAAGCTTTTATTTTTTTTAATTTATAAAACTTTATACAATTTATTAGATCTACTGGACGCATTTGACCTGTAAATTTGTCAACATCGGAAAGAAAAATATTAGCGCCTATAAGTCTTGCCATATTGGCTGCTGCTATAAAATTTATTGATGGAATTATTATATTGTCATTTTTTTTTAGTCCTATACTTTTAAGTGCCAAATCAATCGCAGCGGTGCCACTCGAGCAAGAAACAGAATATTTTGCTTTAGTATATTTAGAGAAAGAATTTTCAAATTTTTTTACATATTCTCCATTAGTGATAAATTCTGACTTAAGAGTTTTACTGATTTCTGAAAAATCGGAATTAAAAATTTTTTGTTTTCCGTAAGGAATTATATTTTTCATTATTTATTTAGATAGTTTTTTTAAAAGACTTGAAATTCTTCTGTCGTCAGAGTCAATTTTTTTTACTAACTTGATTGCCTCTTTTGGAGCATGTTTAAATGAAAGCTTAAGAAGTCCCATCCAATTTAAATTATTTTTAGATCGAATTTTTTGAATTTGATTGATAATTTTTAGATAATAATTGTAATTTTTTAATTTGGGCATTAGTATCAATAATATACTTTTAAATCATTGTGATTGCAAAATTTAAAAAAATAGGAAGACCTTTAATAATTACTGAGATTTCAGGAAACCATAATGGTAGTAAAAAATCTTTTTTAAAGCATATTAAAATAGCAGCCAAGAGTGGTGCTGATATGATAAAAATTCAGAGTTATGAACCTCAAGATATAACTTTAAAAAAATTTGATAAAAATTTTAGAATAAAGAATGGTACTTGGAAAGGTGCTTACTTGTGGGACTTGTATAAAAGAGCTCATACTCCTTTCAAATGGCACAAAGATGCTTTTAAATTAGCCAGACAATTAAATATTCCAATTTTTAGTAGTCCGTTTAGCAAAAGAGCAGTAGACCTTTTAGAAAAATTTAAAGTTAAATTGTATAAAATTGCATCATTTGAAATCACTGATCTAGAATTAATTGAATATATTGCAAAAAAAAGAAGCCTATTATTATTTCAACAGGCATGGCCAGTTTGTCTGAAATTAAAAGAGCTGTCAGTTGTATAAAAAAATATAATAACAAGATTACAATTCTTTATTGTGTATCTGGATATCCATCAAATGAAAAAGATGTTAATTTGAATACAATTAAAAAATTTAAAAAAATATTTAATAAATATAATATAGGTTTATCTGATCACACAAATAATATTTACTCATCTTTTGCAGCTACAACTTTAGGTGTAAGTTTAATTGAAAAACATTTTATTATTTCAAAAAAGATAAAATCAGCAGATAACAAGTTTTCAATTGATCCTAATCAATTAAAAGAAATGAGAAAAGGTATTGAAAAAATTTATTTATCATTAGGAAAAGAAAAAATTGGTTTAAAAAAAGTAGAGAGAATATCTATAAAATTACGAAGATCAATTTTTGCAATTAAAGATATTAAAAAAGGCGAGAAATTTAGTAAAGAAAACATTGGCAATTTTAGGCCTAAAATTGGAGTCGGTGCTGAGCAATTTAAAAAAATAGTTGGAAAAATTTGCAAAAAAAATATTGTTAAATATTCACCTATTTATAAAAATTCATTTCTGTAACTAAATATTTTTTGATTCCAACTCTTAATATTTTTAGGTAAATCTCTTTTTTTATGAGATTTAAGTTTTTTATTTTGCTTTTTTGTTTTATAATTTTTGATTATTAATTGATTTATATTTTTTTCAAATAAATTTTCTATTTCTTTAAATAAAAAGTCATAAGTTGACTTAAAAGAAAGTTTCTTATTTTTTCGAAAATTGAATTTTATTTTCTTTTGATAAATAATAGGACCCGTATCTACTCCTTTATCAATTTCATGTATGCTTACACCTGAAGGTGTTTCATTTATAAAACTCCAAAAATTTGGGTGTGCTCCTCTGTTAAATGGAAGAAATGATAAGTGTAAATTTATAATAGGACGTTTAGCACTTTTTATAATTTTTTTTGGAATTATCTTCCTATAACCAAAAGAAAAATATAAATCGTTTTTTTCTATATCGGAAATTAAAATTTTTCTTTTAATATTAAATACTTTGCAACCTTTTTTTTCTAAAAGTTTTATTAGCCTTGTTTTTTTTCTGTCATATCCTAGAAATAAACAATTCATTAATACATTTTCAAAAATTTTTTTTATAAAGGTATTCTGCTATTTCAAAATCTATAGGATTATCAACATCTAAGCCTTCGATATCATTTATTTCATAAAAATACGGTTTATCACCTAAAACATTTTTTTTATTAATCATTTTTTTTCTAGAAATAATATTAGCTCCGTATGTCAATTTCATAATATCAGGTAAATCTTGTGTATTAGGAGATTTTTTTGGATTATAATTTACAGGCTTATTTTTTAACCAAAGGTGTTCTTTAACGTAATTTATAGTATTTATACTGTCATATTTTGGATAAATACTTAGAAATTTTTTTATAAGATTAAAAATAGTCGAGCTTTTGATTAAAGGAGCAGTGCAAGGAGTATACATTAAAAAATCACCTTTAATTGACTTTGCAAGATTTTCAAAAAATTCACTATTTGTACATTTAGAACTAGCAAAATATTTTTCTCTTATATGACAAGAAACATTGTATTTTTTTGCAATTTGAATTGCTTTTGACGAGTCTGTGCTGACAATTATCTCATTTATAAGTTTTATTTTTTTTAAAGACTTAAGTTTGATTTCTAATAAATTCGATTTATAAAATTTTCTGAAATTTTTATTTTTAATTCTTTTAGATCCTTTTCTGACAGGGACAATCGCAACAACTTTTTTTTTCATATTTTTTTCCAGTTTTTTATATTTACACATTTGTCGTCAATATAGATATCAGCTATTATTTTTGGACTATAGCCTGAAAGTTTTTTTTGGCCTTTTACATTTTTATTAATTGAATTAAACACTAATCCCTTTTTTCTACACCACTGAATTGCTTCTGTTAAAGTAGGATATTTTTTATTGTCACCTCTGCATGTCCATAAAATTAGTTTGTGTCCTTTTTTTTTTAAAATTTTAAGATCTTTCAATAATCTTTTTTGTTTTTTTGTTTGTTTTAAAATCTTTGGAAAATTTGTTTGACAAAGCGTGCCATCAAAGTCGACTGCTATTACTAATTTTTTTTTAGATATTTGCATCGACAAGTCTTTTTGCTGTTTTAAAAGCTGAAATCATTAAATCTTTATCTTCAAAAAAATTTTTTTTCTTTATAACTTGATGTATTATGTCTCTAGCGTAAGTTCCGATCGAAACTCCATTTACTCTTACATTGGTAATATCTGCTAATTTTTTTGTTTTTTCATTTGTTCCGCCTGAAACTAAAATAAAGATACCTAATTTATGACCACTTTCTCTGTAGATTTTTTTAGAAGATATCGATGCTTTTCCACCTCCAATAGATTTTTCTTTGACATTTTTTCTCATATTAAATTTTTTATTAATGACATCAGCGCATGCAATAGCTTGAAGAGTAGTATTATAATCATTTTCACCACCGCTCATAGGAATTCCGTCAGCTTGAATAATTAATTTATCTTTAGAAATATTTTTAATTTTTTCAATTCTGTTTTCTAGAAGAAAATTGCTTAAATTAAGTCTATCTAAACATATTGAATTAAATTGATTCGGGTTTGAGTCGTTTACTATCTTCCACTCATCTAATGTTAGGTTATCTTCCGATACTCCGGCGTGGAGCTCTATACTTTCTGCTCCAGCTTCAATACACTCTGGAAGTAGTTTTTGTAATTCTTTGTTAGGATGTCTGTACGATATAATGTTTTCTTTTGGGCATATAGCGCTACATTTTCCACAACCAATACATAAATCTTTTATTACAATTTCCTTTTCTTGATTTTCCTCATTAAAGTTACCACCAAGTTTTTTAAAATAGTCTAAATCCTCGACAAAATTTTCTGGAATAGCTTTAGTTGGACATACAGGAATGCAAATTTTACAACCAATACAAGTTTCAGGATCTATATAAGATTTTCTTACATGGTGATCACCTGGCATGCCTACGCTTACAACGATATATGGTTTGTTATTAATTCCAATATTATATTTTGAATTGAATTTGTTTGCTAAATTAATACCCTCTAATGATGATTTTACCACTTCAGGGTTGGCTGAAACATCAAGTAATGTAGCCCCAGCTAAAGAGTAAACAAAAGAAATCCTTTTGACTTCCTCTTTATCCTCATTTCCAGCTCCACAAATTACTTTAAAACATTTATTTTCAATTAGTTTTTTTTTTAAAATATCAAATCTAGTATTCATAAGTTTTTTGTATTTTTATTAAAATATCAAAACTATTCAGATTTTAATTAATGTTCAATTTTTGAACACTATAAATTCATTAAAATTTTCTGTAAAGCAAAATTACTTATCTTGTATCTAAATTTAATGAAAAGTTATTTTCAGTGCATAAATCAAGCCAATTGAGCTATTAGTACTGGTCAGCTACACACGTTACCGTGCTTCCACATCCAGCCTAT
>MDTB01020738.1_pt1 | contig 27726 bp, 27 predicted proteins | sample 811161 | NCBI WGS metagenome assembly MDTB01 (sample SAMN05326650, study PRJNA326480) | marine metagenome | isolation source: seawater | place: Mediterranean Sea | collected 2009
GGTGTGGAAGTGCGGTAACGCATGTAGCTGACCAGTACTAATAGCTTAATTGGCTTGATTTATGCACTGAAAAAAATTTTGATATAATAACAAAACTAAAACATAAACAAAAATTGGCTTATAAAAAAACCCAACAATTTAATAGCCAATCTAAAACTGTAGTTCTTAAATAGTCGGGTTAAAAATTGCAATTATAGAATCTAATTATAATTTGTTGACAGTTCAATAAATGAACGTTAACATGTTCAAATAATGAACGATCAACAAGAAAATTTTGAACTTTTAAGAAAAATAAGCGTTAATCCAAAAGCATCACAAAGAATATTAGCTAAGCAAATAGGTTACAGCTTAGGGAAACTAAATTACTGTCTAAAAGCCATGAAGAAGAGAGGCTTGATTAATATAATTAAAGTATATCCAAAAAATATTAGAAATCCTAACGATACTGAGAATCCAAAAAAGTTTGGTATATTCTATCTTTTAACACCAAAAGGATTATCAGAAAAAAAAAAATTAACACTTCATTTTATGAAAAAAAAAGCAAGAGAGTACGATGAATTAAAAAAAGAAATGGAAAATGAATAATGTGGATTGTTGCTAAATATAAAATAAATCAGCTCGATTTTGTTAAGAATAAATTTAGAGAGATACTAGGAAACGATCCTGAGTATTTTGTTCCAAAAGTTAAATATAATAAAATAGTTAAATCAAAATATAAGACTTTTAAAAAGTCAATTTTAGAAGGTTATTTAATTTGTTTTCATTCAAAATTTATCAACCAAAATATAATGAATAATTTAAAATACTCACAAGGTTTACAATATATTTTAGATGGATTTAAAAATAATCAAAAAGAAATTATTAAATTTATTGATAAGTGTAAAAATTATGAAGATACAGATGGATGTATTAAACAAGATTTTTTTTTAGATCAAAATTTTACAAAAGGAAAATTTGTTTCAGGACCATTTACAAATTTAGTCTTTGATGTTTTGACAAAACATTCAAACAAAATTGAAATATTAATAGGAAAATATAAAACAACAATTTCAAAAAAAACCGATCTTTTATATAGACCTGTTTAAATTTATTTATGGTAAAAGTTCTACAAAATTGTTTTGTGGACAATGGCGGAGCTATGTCTTAATTTAAAACATCGATGTTTTAATTAAAAAGTGTCAAAAAATAAAATTGCAATTGTTACTGGAGGAGCTGGATTCATTGGTAGTCATTTAGTTGATTTACTATTAAAAAAAAAATTTTCTGTAGTTGTGGTTGACAATTTAAAAGGCGGTAGACTAGATAATTTAAAGGTACATAAGAATAACAAGAATTTCACTTTTGAAAAATTAGACATTAATAATATTAGCAAACATCAAAAAATTTTTAGAAAAGCAACTTATGTTTTCCATTTTGCAGGTATTGGAGAAATTGTGCCATCCATTGAAAATCCTGAAAATTATATGAAAACGAATGTTCAGGGTACTATAAATGTTCTTGAAGCCTCAAGATATGCTAGAGTTAAAAAATTTATTTATGCAGCATCATCTTCTTGTTATGGAGTATGCAATAAAAGAACTAAAGAAAATGAAAAAATTGATCCTCAATATCCTTATGCATTAAGCAAATATTTGGGAGAGCAAGCTGCTCTACACTGGAATAAGGTTTATGGTTTACCAGTAAATTCTCTTAGAATTTTTAATGCTTATGGACCTAGAGTAAAAACTACAGGTGTATATGGTGCTGTATTCGGGGTGTTTTTTAAACAAAAACTTGAAAATAAAGCTCTGACAGTTATTGGAAATGGAAAACAATCAAGAGATTTTATTTATGTTAGTGATGTAGCAAGAGCTTTTTTGTCGGCAGCAATAACAAAATCTAAAGGCCAGGTCTTTAATTTAGGAAATGATAAGCCACAGACAATAAATTATTTAGCAAAATTAATTGGAGGAAAAACTATTTTTATTCCCGACAGACCTGGGGAACCAAAGAAAACCTGGGCAAATATATCTAAAGCAAAAAAATATTTAAATTGGGAGCCCAAAGTAGAGTTTAAAGATGGAGTGAAAAAAATGCTCAATGAAATAAAAGATTGGCGCACAGCGCCACTTTGGACACCAAAATCAATCAGATTAGCAACCAAGAGTTGGTTTAAATACCTCAAAAATGAAAAATAAAATTTTTAATTTAAAAGTTCTTCCAAAAGTTTTACAGCGAGACAGAAAAAACAAAAAGAAAATTGTTCTATGTCATGGTGTGTTTGATTTGCTCCATGTTGGCCATATTAAGCATTTGGAAAAATCAAAAAAACTTGGAGACAAGCTTGTTGTGACAATAACTTCTGATAAATTTATAAATAAAGGACCTGGAAGACCAGCATTTAACCAAAACTTAAGAAGTGAGGCAATAGCTGCTCTTGAAACCGTAGACTATGTTGCAATAAACGATAGCGCAACAGCAGTGGACTCAATCAATATTATTAAACCAAACATATATTGTAAAGGAAAAGATTACAAAAATATAAAAGATGATATCACAGGACAAATACGTAACGAAATCAAAGCAGTTAAAAAGAATAGGGGACGTATAGTTTTTACTGAGGAAATAACATTTAGCTCAAGCAGACTAATAAATACATCTACAGATTTTTATTCAAAAAGGCAAAAAAAAATAATAAAAAAAATAAACAAATCATCAAATTTCAAAAAAATAAGAAGTATTGTAGAAAGTTTCAAAAAATTGAAAATTTTAGTTATTGGAGAAACAATTATAGATCAATATAGTTTTTGTGAAGCAGTTGGCAAGTCTGGCAAAGAACCAATGCTAGTACTTAAAGAGGTTAAAAAAGATCAATATTTAGGTGGCGTTTTAAATATAGCTAGAAACTTGTACGAACTTTCAAAAAAAATAACTGTGATTTCTATGTTAGGTGAAAAAAAGGATTATCTGAAGGATATTCAAAACGATTTACCTAAAAATATAAAAACTAGATTTCTTTTCAAAGAAAATTCTCCAACAATAGTCAAAAAAAGATACGTTGATATAATTAATGAGAGCAAGGTTATGGGTATATATAACATCAATGATGATACTTTATCCAAGATAGAAGAAAATAAGTTTATCAATCTTATTAATAAAGAGATTTCAAAAAATGATCTTGTTATAGTATCAGATTATGGGCATGGGCTAATTTCAAAAAAAAGTGCAAATTTAATTTGTAAAAAATCAAAATTTTTAGCTTTAAATGCTCAAGTGAATGCCTCAAATATTGGGTACCATACTATAAGAAACTATACAAACTTTAATACTTTAATAATTAATGAAAAAGAAATAAGACATGAGATGAGAGATAAGATAAGTAAATTGGAAAATCTTATGAACGATTTGTCAAAACAAAAAAATATTAAAAATTTGATAGTAACGATGGGAAAAAGTGGATCAATATTGTTAGATAAAAAAAAGAATAAGTTTTTTTATTCTGACGCTCTCGCGCATAAAATAGTAGATAAAGTAGGGGCAGGAGACACAATGTTATCAGTTATTGGACCATGTTTGAAATTTAATGTTGAAAATGATATAACATTGTTAATAAGTTCTATAGCAGCAGCTCAATCGGTAGAGACAATGGGAAACAAAAATTCGATTAATAAAATCCAAATTTTAAAAAACTTAGAAAATATTCTTAAATAAAATGAAAGCTAAAAACAAAATTAACAAATACTGGATTGCTCTAGAAAAAAAATACCCACCACCTTCTTATGTGAGAAAAGTAAAGGATCTCGAATTTAAAAATCTTAAAAACGCTGTTGACAAAAACAATTTAGTTTATCTAAAAAGATTAATTAAAAATATGTATGTTAATAAAGAAGCTTATATTTTAAAGTCATCAGCTGATAAAAAACTTAAAGAATTAATTTTAAAATTAGCAAGCAAATATAAAAAGAAAAAAAAATCATCTTTTTTTAAAATGTTAGATAGGACACCAAATTTTCATAGAGTAATTGATAAAAAAATCACAAAAAAATACAGTTTATATGCAATTAAACATTCATTTTATTTTTATAATTGGAATATAAAAAACAATCTTGAACGAAAATTAAAAAATGGTGTTTATAAGCATTGGAGATATGTAAAATCATTAGCTGGAAATGGAAAAACTGATTTTGAAAAAAATATCCCAAGTGATGGGCAAATAGATAGACTACAAATAGTACGTTATCCTGCTGGAGGAGGGGAATTGAGAGATCATGTAGATCCAAGGAAAAATCAAAGAGTAGTATCAGGTATAATAATGAGTAAGTTGGGAAAAGATTTTCAAAAGGGAGGTTTCTATTTTAAATCATCAAAAACAAAGAAGATTAATATAGAAAAAAGATTAGAGGAGGGTGATGCGGTTATTTTTTATGGATCAATAGTACATGGTGTTGACAAGGTTGATCCAAAAGAAAAACTGTCTTGGTATAGTGATAAGGGCAGATGGTTTATTGGAATGTTTGTTAATGATAGTGATCATGTTCAAAATCGAGTTACAGCAAAAGATCTAACTGGTAGTATAAACGACTAAGTTTAATTAAATTTGATTTATAAAATGAATTCTTTTAACAATAGAGGTTTTCAAGGTAAAAAAATAATTGTAACAGGAGCATCAAAAGGATTAGGTGCGAGTATTTCTAAAGTTTTAGCTTCCAAAGGTGCAAAGCTTGCATTATTAGCAAGGTCTAAACAAAAGATGGATAATTTAAAAAAAAATTTTTATAATTCAAAAGACCATATTTCTATTAAACTGGACTTATCAAAAAATAACCAAATTAAACCTGCAATAAATAAGGCAAAAAATTTTCTCAAAAATATTGATATAGTTATTCATGTGGCTGGCGGTGGTTTTGGTTTCAAAAATCCTTTATTAAGCAATAATGAATTACAAACTTTATTTCAAGTAAACTTAGGTGCCGCAGCAGAAATAAATAGAATTATTATTAGTAGTAAAGACAAAAATAGTGAATTAAAATTAATTCATGTTGGATCAATCGCATCTGTAGAGGCAGTGGGTTCGGTAGGCTATAACATTGCAAAGTCAGCTTTATTGGCATACGTGAAAAGTCTTGGTAGAGAGTATTATAAATATAATATAATTGTTACAGGGATTTTGCCTGGTGGATTTATTGCAAAAGGAAACTCAATGGAACGTTTTAAGAAAAAAAATCTTAAAGATTACAAAAAATTTATTAAAACTAGACTGCCGAGAAGAAAGATGGGACATGTTGATGAAATAATACCTGTAATTTTATTTTTATGTTCAAATTATTCTTCTATGATGGGTGGATCTTTAGTACCAATAGATGGAGGGGAAAGTAAGTCTTATTTTTACTAATTACTATATGATTATTAATTAAATTAATATTAATGTTATAATTAAACAATTTATTTTATGAAAAGAAATATTCCACCTATAAATGTTATTAAAAAATATCATCAAGATATAGTTTTTAATTATGCTGAATATCCTACAAAAGATCATTGGAGTTTTAAATTTAATAGCAATGAATATAAAGAGGCACTTTTAAAGTGGTTACCAAAGAATCAAGATAAAAAAATATTTTTTTACGTTCATATTCCTTTTTGTGAACAACTTTGTTGGTTTTGTACTTGTAGTAAATTTATAACAAAGGACTATGATAGGGTAAGTGAATATTTAATTTATTTGTATAAAGAAATAGATATTTTGTTTAATTTTTTAAAAAAAAATAATATTAATTTAAATGTAGGAACAGTTTTCTTTGGTGGAGGCTCTCCTACAATTCTAAACAGACATGATTTAAAATCTCTCGTAGAAAAATTAAAAAGCGTATTTGATTGGTCAAAAATAGAATTTTTTACTGTTGAAAGCGATCCTAGGCGTGTAGATGAGGAAAGGTTAATTTATAATCACGAGGTTTGTGGCGCTAACAGAATTTCATTTGGTATGCAGGATCTTGATCCTAAAGTTCAAAGCAGAGTAAATAGAATTCAACCATCAAAGTTGTTTGAAGATATTTTGACAAAAAAAGTTAGGAAAATGTACAAAGAAATAGCTTTCGATCTTTTAATTGGTCAACCAGGACAAACCAGGGAGTCTATGGCAAAAACTTGTGATGAATTAATAAAGCTTAGACCAACTTTAGTTCAACTATCGTTGATGGCGTTTAAGCCTTGGGTTGCCAAGTATCAAGTTCAAATGTTAGCAGAAGGACCTTTGCCAGACTTTCTTGAGAGAAAAGAGCTTTTAGATGTAATTCACAAAAAATTAAAAAAAGCAGGTTATTTACGGACTGGATTTGAGTGTTATTCACTACCTGACAGTCCAATGACAAAAGCATTTAATTCTGGAGAAGCTCACTATGGTGCCTCAGGTCATCAGCCGGGCGGAAGAGTAAATTTTATAGCTGTTGGAAGTTCTTCAATGAGTAACTTAGGTAACGATTATTATGTACAAAATTTTTATGATATACCATCATACAAGAAATCGTTAGATAAAGGATTACTTCCTTGTTTTAGAGGCATGAAGTTATCTGCAGATGACAAGATAAGACAACATGCAACGCAACAAATAAGAAGCTATTTCAAAATTGATTTTAAAAATTTTAAAGACCAATTTGATATAAATTTTTCTGATTATTTTTCAAAGGAAATTTCTTATTTAAAAGATATGATAGAAGATGATCTGTTAGAGATCACACATGATGGTATTAATCTTTCAGAAATTGGTAAAGATTTTGTACAAAATATAATGAACGTTTTTGATAAATATGATCCTCCAAATAAATCAAATAATCAAAGACTTGAGACTATCAAGAAGGCTAAGTCTGCTCAGGCTAAAGTGCAGGATTCGCTTGAAACATTGTGAAATTAATTTATGTACTTTTTTAATTTTTGTTGTTAAGGTAACTTATCAATTTGATCTATAATATATGAAAATCCTTTTAATTGCACCTTACGTAAGTCTTAACTATGAGAGATCAAAAAATGAGATGATAAGAGAAGACTTTTATCCCTCTGCTGCTCTTTTGCATTTAGGGGCAATTCTAAGAGCAAATGATCATGAGCCTCTTTTACTAGATATGAATAATGCGGTTGTTCATAGTCAAAGGGAAAACTATTTAGAATTTCAAAAAAAACAAATTATTGAAAATTTAGATAAACATAAACCTGAAATGATAGGTTTAAATTGCTTATTTTCTGGAGTTTTTCCTGATGTTTTAGAATTTGCAAAACTAATAAAACAGAAACGTCCAGATATAAAAATTGCTTTAGGAGGAATACACGCTACAACTTTTCCAAACGAGATTTTATCTAATTGTAAAGATATTGATTATATTGCTATAGGTGAAGGAGAAAATTCAATTGTAGCGCTTGCCGCATATGTAGAAAGGAAAGATAAAAGGATACTAGAGTCAATCAAATCATTTGCTTATAGGGATGAAGATGGGAAAGTAATTATTAATAGACAAAAAAATTACGTTGAAGATTTAGATGCTCTACCGATGCCCGCATGGGACTTAATTAATCTTCAAAAATTTGAGATGGATTTAAATCATTATCACAACCCAAAAAATCTTCCTATTAAATACAAGGCCGCAATTTTTTCTTCAAGAGCATGTCCATTAGCATGTAACTTTTGTGACATGTTTTTAGTTATGGGAAAAAAACATAGGAAAAAAAGCATTAAATCTATAGTGGATGAAATTGAGGTTTTAAACAAAGAATATGGAGTAAATTTTTTTTCATTCATGGATGATCAATTAACTTTAAATAGAGCCCATATAATTGGTTTGTGTGACGAAATTTTAAAAAGAAATATTAAGATGATGTTTAATACACCAAATGGTCTTTGGGTAAACTCACTTAGAGAAGAGGTTATAGCTAAAATGGTCGAGGCAGGGTTGGTTTATGCAAATTTGGCGATTGAACATGGAGATGATCATATAAGAAATAATGTTATTGGAAAAAATTTAGAAAGAGACAAAATATTTGAAGCAAATAGGCTTCTAAAGAAATATAAAGTTAAAACTGTCGGTATGTTTTTAATGGGTTTCCCTGAAGATACTGATAAGACTCTGGAAAATTCTTACAATATGATGGAAGAACTTCAGTTAGATAATTATTCAGTACAAACAGTAATACCATTTCCTGAGACAAAATTATTTAATCAAGTCGTTAAAGAGAAGATTCTTTTAGGAAATTGGAATTTGAGTGAATTATGGAGAACTCCAATAACATTAGGACAATATGGACAAGAACAAGGTTTTTTAATTAAACCCCATAATATGTCTTTAGACAGTCTTAGAAAATGGAGATTAAAATTTGATGAAATTAAACTTAAATATTGGACAATAGCCAGCACAAAAACAAAATATAGTAATTTGAATAAATTATCTGCCAATACACTACCAAAAAAAAATAGTGGTTTAATTTTTGAGAGTTTAGAGCCTTAAAAATTTAATCATACATTTTGTAAAATCTTAAAAAACAATGACAATAAAAAGTTATGAAAGATATTAATCTAATAAAGAAAAAACTAATCAATGGACCAGGATATGCTATATTTTCCATTGAAAAATTGAATATTTTTAAAGATGTGAGAAATTCTATTTTTAAAAGAATAAAAAATGTCTCTAATAATGATGTAAATTCGGTCAGAAAATCAATTTCAAGAATGAATAACTCAGAAATAAATGATCTAACCGTAAAATTAGCAAAATCCAACAAACTTTCTGAGATGATAATTAATTCTAGTCCTAAATTAATAAAAAAACTTTGCGGAAAAAAACTTTTTATACAACGTCGGGCTCATACAGTAATTAAACTTCCAGGAAAAACCAAACCTAGAACGTTGCCACATTATGAAATGATGTCAGGTATATCCCCTTATACATATGTAATTTGGGCTCCAATGCATGATATAGCTGAACATGAAGGGGGCATTTATTATATTAACATTAAAAAATCTTCCAAAATTATGAAACAAGAACATCGTTGTGGAATTGTTAATGGACCAAAAATATTAAATATGAAATTTGATGAGAAACCAGTCACAATGAAATTTGGACAAGCCATAATCTTTAATCCATTTGTGATGCATGGAAATAACCCATTTAAATCTAAACTAGCTAGAATAGCAGTCAATGTTAGATTTCAAAGTTTGAATATGCCGCTTCTTCAAAAAAATTCAGATTATTTAAAATATTACGAATTTCCCAACTAAAGATATTTTGTGACAATAGCAACAGTAACCACAGATATTAATATAGGTCCGTTCAAAATACCCAGTAATGGTCAGGGTATGATAATGAATAATTATGCTCAGAAAGAAAATATTATTATTGATATTACTATCCCAGAACCATTAATGTCAAAGTCCCTTTCTACCGTACAATGGATGCATAAAAATTTTAATTTATCTAAAATAATTTTGTGCTCTATTCATCAGCTTCCTACTAAACAAAAAGAGATTAATAAATTAATTAGCAATCTAAGAAATGTAGAATTTCACTTTGCTCTTGAGGGCATCAAAGGAAAAGGTAACAAATTTCTTAAAAACATTATAAATGAGGTAAAAATTTTTAGAAATGCGTCAATCATTGAAAGCAATCAAACTGATTGGATCGAACTTTTTAAAATGATGCAAAAGGAAAGAAAAAAAAATATTTAAGTTAAATGGCTCATTCCAAACAAGCTTTAGAATTAGAATATTATATAAAAGAAGGCATTTCGCCCGTTCACTATAAATTATCAAATTTAAAACAACATTTCGAAATAAGAGAGAGCTTGTATCGTTTACTTGGAATTTTGCCAAATTTTTTACTAGGAAAAGATATCCTAGAAGTTGCTCCAGGATCGGGTCACAACAGTATTTATACCGCATCATTACTTCCCAAAAGCTATGATCTTGTTGAACCAAATCCATACGGTAATAAAGATATTTTAAAAATTTTTAAAAATTTTAAAAATAAGCATACGAAGCCAAGGCTATATAAAAAATCACTAGAAGATTTTAATATTGATAAGCTATACGATTTAGTTATTACCGAAGGTTGGCCAGGTGGACACCTAGAGTATGATAAAAAAATGTTCAGAAAATTGTCCAGATATGTAAAACCAGGAGGACTGTTATTAATTACATTTCTTCCTCCCATAGGTGCTATTAGCACATATCTAAGAAGATTAATTAGTCATAGATTTATAAATAAAAAAGATAAATTAGTTCATAAAACAAATGTATTGAAAAATATTTTTTCCAGTCATTTAATTAAAATGAAAAGTATGAGCAGAACCCACGATCATTGGATTCAAGACAGTTTGCTTAATCCTTATATAGTCGTAGGATATAATACGCCTTATATCTCAATTAGGAACTTTGGAAAAAGATTTGAAATTTTTAATTCAGTACCAAAAATGTGCAATGATTGGAGATGGTATAAAACTTTATATGGAAAAAAAAAAATATTTAATAAAATATATTTAGATGAATATTATTCCACATGCCATTGTTTGATTAATTATAAAATTCGTAGTTTTACAAGGTCTAAGCAAAAAAATAAACTATTAGAAGAATTAAGTATTAAATTATCTTTATTGACCAAGGATTATGAGACCGAAGGGTTTAGAGCATATAAATATAAAATAAAACCAACTTTAAACAAAATAATTAATAATATTAAATTTGATTTACCGGGTAAAACAGTCAAAGCTCTTAAAGAGGTAGATAAGGTTTTAAGTAAACAAGATCTTAGATTAAATGATTTAAAATTACTAAAAGAATTTACCAATTTATTTGGAAGAGAACAGTGCTATCTTTCCTTTTCAAAAAAAAAATAAATCTTATTTTCTGATGAATTATAGAAAATTTTCTGATACAGGATGGAATATATCTGAACTAGGCTTGGGTTGTTGGCAATTAGGATGGTGTTGGGGGGAAAAAATATCGGAAGATACTGTCAGAAAAATGCTTAAAAAGTCTTTGGACTTAGGAGTAAATTTTTTTGATACATCAGATGTTTATGGAGATGGAAGAAGTGAAAAGTTTTTATCAGAAATTTTAAAAAATTCTAATGAAAATATTTATGTTTCCACAAAACTTGGTAGAAGACATAAAGGAACGAATTATCCAAGATCAAAATACCCGTTGGGAGTTTATACTCTAAAAGCAATGGAGGAGTTTATTGAAAGATCCTTATTAAATCTTGGAATTGAGAAAATCGATTTATTACAGTTGCATTGTCCACCTATTGATATTTGTAAAAATCCAGAGACCTATCATGCAATGGATACTCTAGTTAAAAAAGGAAAAATTTTAAATTATGGTGTAAGTGTGTATTATTTATCTGAAGCTTATGAAGCTATTAAAAATCCAAATGTCAAAAGTATTCAAGTACAATTTAATATCTTCAGACAAAAACCTTGTGAAAATTTTTTTTTAGAGGCAAAAAAAAAAAATATTGCAATTATAGCAAGGGGGCCTTTAGCAAGCGGTTTATTGAGTGGCAACATAAATAAAGATACAAAATTTCCAGAAAATGATCATAGAAATTATAATATTTCAGGTAAATTTCATAATATAAGTGAAACTTTTGCAGGCGTGAATTTTGATAAAGGATGTGAAGCAGTAGAAGAACTAAAAAAAATTTTACCACCTAATTATAATTTAGCCCAATTAGCCCTTAAATGGATATTAAATCATGATGCAGTTTCTGTAGTAATACCTGGTTCATTAAATGTAAATCAAGTTGAGAATAATTTTGATGTCTCTAACAAGAAAAGCATAGATAATATAATGCCATTAATTAATAATATTTACGAAAAATATATAAAAAAGGATAATCATGATTTATGGGATTAGTTTAATTTATTAAAATAATTTTAAATCTTATAATTAAATTTTATGAAATATAAAAAATTAAATAATTCTGATTTAAAAGTAAGTTCAATTAGTCTTGGAACAATGACATTCGGTGAGCAAACCGATAAAAAAGAGTCATTAAGAATATTAGATTTCGCATATAGTAATGGCATTAATCTTTTTGATACTGCTGAAATGTACCCTATATATCCAAAAAAAGAAACTCAAGGAAGGAGCGAAAAATTCATAGGTGAGTGGTTAAAAAAAAAAAAGAGAGATAAAATATATGTATCCACAAAGGTTTGTTCAGGAAATCAAGCTGGAACAGGTGCAACTAATTTGTCATGGATTAGAGGAGGTGGAAAAAATTTAAACTTTAAAAAACAAAATATAAATAAAGCAGTTGATGCGAGTTTAAAAAGGTTAAATACAGATTATATTGATTTATATAAATTGCATTTTCCAGAAAGAAAAGTGCCCATGTATGGGAAATTAGATTTTGAATATGATGAAAGCGAAATAACCCATACCCCTTTTCTTGAAATAATAGAAAACATGTCAGATTTGATAAAAAAAGGGAAGATACGCTATTATGGAATATCAAATGAAACTCCATGGGGAATATTAAAATTTATTAATCTAGCGGAAAAGTACAATTTACCAAAACCACTAGTAATTCAAAATGTTTATAATTTATTAAATAGAGTGTTTGATATTGCTACGTCCGAAGTCTCTATGAGAGAAGACATTCAATTATTTGCTTATTCACCGTTAGCCGGTGGTAGATTAACTGGAAAATATTTAAATTCTAAAAAACCTTATGGTTCTAGGTACACCTTATGGCCTGGAAGGTTTTCTAGACACTTAAATTCTAAAGGAGAAAAAGCTATAGCTAAATATCATAAATTGTCAAAAGAGTTTGATTTTAAGCTAGCAGATTTGGCAAATTTGTTTGTATTGAGCAGACCTTTTGTAGCAAGTAGTATAATCGGAGTTACATCTATGAATCAATTAAAAAATAATATAAAATTTTTGGATTTAAAACTAAATAAATTAGTATTAAAAAAAATAAATAACATTCATGATTCTGATCCAAATCCTTGTGTTTAGATAATATAATATGAAAATTTTTATAACAGGTGGAGCTGGATATGTTGGATCTAAACTAGTTCCAAAATTGTTGGATATTGGACATAGCGTTACTGTACTCGATTTAATGATATATGGTGAAGAGGTTTTAAAAAATCATAAAAATTTAAAAAAAATAAAAGGCGACATAAGAAATCAAGATCTTCTTAAAAAAAATATTCCAGGACATGATGCCACTATACATTTAGCTTGTATATCAAATGATCCAAGTTTTGAATTAAATCCAAGTCTGGGTAAATCAATTAATTATGATGCTTTTCAACCATTAGTTAAAATAAGCAAAGGAAGTAATGTACACAGATTTATTTACGCATCATCATCATCGGTTTACGGAATAAAAAAAGAAAAGAATGTTACAGAAGATATGAAATTAGAACCACTTACAGATTATTCAAAATTTAAAGGCATGTGTGAAAAAATTCTTAATGAAAATAAAGCGGAGGATTTTATAGTTACTACTATTAGACCCTCAACAGTTTGTGGTTATGCACTTAGACAAAGACTGGACTTGGTTGTAAATATATTAACTAATCATGCTTACCATAAAAAAAAAATCAGAGTATTTGGGGGTAAACAGTTGAGACCAAATATCCATATAAATGACATGGTTGATTCATACATATCAATACTGAACGCAGATTCTAAAAAAGTTAATGGTGAAATATTTAATGTAGGATTTAGAAATCAAACAGTTGATGAACTAGCATTCGATGTAAGAAAGGTAATAGGTAATGATGTTCAGATTGTTCATGAAAAGTCGGATGATAATAGATCTTATCATGTAAGCTCAAACAAAATAAGAGAAATATTAAATTTTGAAACTAAGTTTTCAATACAAGATGGTGTTCGTGATTTACAAAATGCATTTTCTAAAGGATTGCTCAAAGACTCATTTGTAGATGAGAAGTATTTTAATATAAAAAAAATGCAATCAATTCATTTATCATAAAATGAAAGTTTCAAATAGTTTTTATTCAAATCGAATTGTAAAAAAACCCTGGGGATATGAGTATGTAATTTATAATTTGAAAAATCAACTTGCTGTCACTTACGTTTATATTAATAATAAAAAAAGTACTTCTTTACATTGTCATCCAAAAAAAAAAACTGGATTTATAATATTAAAGGGCACAGCATTAGTTCAAATTGGTATTTATAAAAAAAATACTAAGAGATTTAAAAGTTTATCTAGATTAGTTTTAAGGCCTGGATTATTTCATTCACTTAAGGCTGTTTCAAAAACTGGCATGAGTGCTTTAGAATTTGAAATACCATATAAAAAAAATGATCTGATTAGATTTGAAGACAAATATGGAAGAACAAGTAAAAATTACGAGGGAAGCAAATTTACGACAGCAATTAAATCAAACTTAGTAAAATTTAAAAAACCTTCATCAAAAAAAAATATTTATAAATTAGATGGTACTGAAATAAGTATAGAAAAAACCAAAAATTTAAAAAATCTCTCAATTAAAGACTCGAATTCATCTACGGCTATTTTAGAAGGGAAAATTACAGACAAAAAAAATCAAGAAGTAATTTCATATGGTGAAATAGTTAAATCGAGTACATTAAAAATTTTATCAAAAAAATTCCAAATAAAAAAACCTTTATTGATATTAAATGTGAGAAAAAAAAAAATGAAAGTAAGATACTCTTATTTGAAACAGCAATTTTCAAATTGTAATGATCTTTGGGATAAGCTTAAACGATTTGTTTCATCAGGAGATTTTACATTAGGAAGAGAATTGGAAATTTTTGAAAAAAATTTTGCAAAACTTATAGGCACACAATTTGCCGTAGGTGTGAATTCTGGTACTGATGCTATAAAACTTTCTTTGAAAGTTTTAAATGTTGGACAAGGCGATGAAGTTATAACTGCTGCTAATACTTTTGTGGCTACAATTGGTGCAATTAATGAAATTGGAGCCAAACCTGTATTTGTAGATTGCGATGATACTTTTTGTATGAATATCGATCAATTAGAAAATAAAATATCAAAAAAAACTAAAGCGATAGTTCCAGTCCATTTTACTGGTTATATGACTAATATGCCAAAATTGTTAAAAATTACAAAAAAATATAATTTGCCAATCGTGGAAGATGCTTGTCAGTCTATTTTAGCAAATATAAATAATAAAAATGCTGGAACGTGGGGTGAGTTTGGTGCGTTCTCTCTACACCCTTTAAAAAATATAAATGTCTGGTCTGACGGCGGAATTATAACTACCAATAACAAAAAATTTTATAACAAACTTAAGTTACTTAGAAACCATGGTTTAATTGACAGGGATACTGTCAAAATTAATGGCTACAACTCTAGACTTGATACTTTTCAAGCAGTAGTGGGAAATTGGCTGTTGCCAAAAGCAAAATCTATTGCAAAAAAACGTATAGAAAATGCAAATTATTTTGATAAAGAATTATCCTCAATACCTGAAATTAAAATTCCGCCTAGACCCAAAAATTACAAGTTAGTATACCATTTGTATGTTATTTTTGCCAAACAAAGAGATAAATTGTTAAATTATTGTTTAAAAAAAGGAATTGAGGCTAAAATACATTACCCTAAACCTATGTATCTACAAGAAAGTTTGAAATATTTAAAATATAAAAGAGGATATTTTCCTGTAACTGATAGTCATGCAAAAAAAATAATCACATTTCCATGTGACCAGCATCTTAAAAAAAAAGAAATGAAATATATAGTTAACTGTGTGAAAGAGTTTTATAAAAAAAATAAAATAAAATAAAATGAAATCTGCGATATTAGTTAAAAGTAAAAGTCCATTAATCATGGCAGACATAGATTTGCCAAAAAATCTTAAATTTGGTCAGGTATTAGTTAAAGTTTGTTACAGTGGTATATGTGGAGCTCAAATAAATGAAATTGATGCAGTTAAAGGAACTGATAAATTTTTACCCCACTTGCTTGGACATGAAGGATCGGGAATTGTTGAACAAACTGGAGAAGGCGTAACTACTGTTAAAAAAGGCGATCACGTTGTATTACACTGGAGAAAAAGTTCAGGAATACAAAGCTCAACTCCTAAATATTTTTGGAATGGAAAACAGGTAAATGCTGGATGGGTTACAACATTCAATGAAAAAGCAATAGTTTCAGAAAATCGCTTGACCGTAATTTCAAAAAATTTTGATTTACGTTCCGCAGCATTATTTGGATGTGCAATAACCTCTGGTTTTGGAGCTGTGAATAATGATGCAAAAGTAAAAATTGGCCAATCTGTTTTAATATTTGGCATTGGCGGTATGGGTTTAAGTATAGCCTACGGCTCTTCACTTGTAAGTGCATACCCTATAGTAGGAGTTGATATTAATATGAACAAACTAAAAATTGGAAAAAAATTTGGGTTAACACATGGTATAATATCAAAGTCAAAAAATTTTGAAAAAGAATTAAAAAATATTTTTGGAAAAAATGGACCCGAAATTGTTTTTGACACAACAGGTAATTCTAAAATAATGGAACAAGCCTATAAACTAACCCCAAATGACGGTAAAACCATTTTTGTAGGTGTGCCTAATAACAAAATATCTATTCACTCATTGGCTTTGGCTTTTGATAAAAAACTTGAGGTTTCACACGGAGGAGATTCAGTTCCAGATAAAGATATTCCTCGGTATATAAGGTTGATACAAAAAAAAAAAGTAAATATAAAAAGATTAATTACACATGAGTTTACATTAAAAGAAATTAATAAAGCTATTAAATTGTTCCGAAGTGGAAAGGCAGGTCGAATTATAATAAAGACCAGTAAAGTGAGGTAAAAATGGGCAAACACATCGACATTGGATATTTTAAAAAACCAGTTAAAGTAAGGGCAAAAGTTGCAAAAGAGAGAACCATAATAAACAAAATGTATGCGTGGGAATTAGGCAAAGAGTATTACGATGGAAGTAGGCTAAATGGCTATGGTGGTTTTAATTATGATGGAAGATGGCTAAAGTTATTACCTAAGATTATAAAAAGATATAAATTAACATCTAAATCTAAAGTTTTGGATCTTGGATGCAAAAAGGGATTTTTATTAAAAGATTTAAATATTTTACTTCCTGGAATTAAATCTTATGGCATAGAAAACCACCCTTATGCTCTTAAAAATGCTGTAAAATGTAAGAGCAAACTAATAAAGTGTGAATATACAAAATTACCTTTCAAGAAGAAATCATTAGATTTCGTAATAGCTTTTAATTCTTTATATATGCAAAACTTGGGTGATGTTATCAAATCTTTAAAAGAAATCGAAAGAGTATCAAAAAAAAGTTATATAGTTTTGGCCTCAGGAGAAAATGATGAGGAAAGAAACAAATTTTATAAATGGACACTTATTGGTACAAGTATTCTTTTAAAAAAAGAATGGAAAACTTTATTTAAAAAAATAAAGTTTAGAGGTGATTATTATTTTTCCTCAGCAAAATCATTAGGTGTATAAAATTTGTTAAAAAAGTGAAATTTGAATGAGACTAGCAGATTTTGTTATTAAATTTTTAGAAGAAAAAAAAATAGATACTGTATTTACTGTTAGTGGTGGTGGCTCAATTTTTTTATGCGATGCATTATATAAAGCAAAAAAATTAAAATATGTATCTTGTCATCATGAGCAGGCCGTATCTTTTGCTACAGAAAGTTTTTCAAGGGTTAAAAATAAACCTGGTGCAGCGATTATTACTACTGGCCCTGGTGGAACAAATTGCACTACAGGTGTAGCGTGCTGTTGGATTGACTCTATTCCATCAATTTTTATTTCTGGTCAAGTTTATTTAAACCAAACAATTGGTAATTCAGGATTAAGACAAGTAGGTGTTCAAGAATTTGATATAATTAATATGATTAAATCTAGTACAAAATACGCTGTAATTGTTAAAAATCCAAATGATATTAAGTATCATTTACAAAAGGCACATTATCTTTCAACTGAAGGAAGACCCGGACCTGTTTGGATAGATATACCCGCCAATATCCAAAATGCAAAAATAGAATTAAATAAATTAAAGAGTTTTAGAAAAAAAAAGAAATTAATAAAATTCAGTAGTATTGAGAAAAAAATAAAAAAAATTGCGAATTTATTATCAAAAAGCAAAAAACCAGTTCTTCACTTAGGTCATGGAGTAAAAATTTCAAATAGTGAAAAATATCTTAGAAAAATTTTGAACAAATATAATATTCCTTTTGCATTAACCTGGAATGCTTCAGATTTAATTGAGTCAAGTCATCCATCTTATATTGGAAGGCCCGGAGCTTTTGCAGAGCGAGGGACAAACTTTATAATACAAAATTGTGATCTCCACATTTCGGTTGGAACTAGACTTCCTTTTATGGTCACTGGTTACGACTCAAAGGATTTTGCTAGAAATGCCAAAAAGGTGATGGTTGATATTGACCAAATTGAATTAAATAAAAGTTATTTAAATCTTGATGAAAAAGTTTGTTGTGATGCTAAATATTTTTTAAAAACTTTAATAAAATATTTACCAAAAAAAATAAATTTATCTAAAGATTGGCTTACATATTGTAAAAATATTCGAAAGAAATACCCAATTGTTTTAAATGAATTTAGAAAACAAAAAAAATCTATAAATTCCTACGATTTCGTAGATAACTTGTCAGATATACTAAAAGCTGACGATATAATAGTTACTGATATGGGTTTATCCTTTGTTGGAACCCATCAAGCTTTTAAAATTAAAAAAGGTCAAAAATTATTTACAAATTCAGGGCATGCACCAATGGGATGGGGGCTCCCTGCTGCTATAGGTGCATCATACGCATCTAAAAATAAAAGAATAATTTGTTTAACAGGAGAAGGTGGTCTTCAGATGAATATTCAAGAGTTTGCAACGATTATGCACAACAAGTTACCAATCAAAACTTTTATATATAACAATGGAGGTTATTTGACTATAAAGCAAACACAACAATTAGGATTTAAAAATAGAATTATGGGTTCAAATAAAAAAACTGGACTTTCATTTCCAAATTACAAAAAAATCGCAGAGTCTCATAAAATAAAATATATAAAAATTTCAAATAATAAAAATTTAAAAAATAAAATTAAAAAAATTTTATCAAGCAATAAAGCAGTTATTTGTGAATTGATAATGGATCATGAGCAAGAACAAATGCCAAAAGCAATAAATAAAAGATTGCCAAATGGAAAATCTGTTCCAACAAAGTTTGAAGATATGTATCCGTTTTTATCTTTTGACGAAATTAAAAAAAATATGCTATAAAGTTAAATGACTAAAGCAATAATAATCTCAGGAAATTTAGCTCAAGATCATGAGTTTATCTATCCATATTATAGATTTTTAGAAGCAGAATTTGAGGTTGATGTCTGTTTATTAGAGGGAAAACCAGTTAAAGGTTTTTTAGGCACAACTTTACCACCAAACAAAGATCAGGCTGTAAAAAGCATTGATCAGATAAAAGTTGATGACTATAAAGTTTTAGTTTTACCTGGTGGAGTGAAAGCAATGGAAAAAGTTAGGCAAGAAAAAAAAATTATAGACTTCATCTCAAAATTTAACGAAAAGAAAAAAATTATTGCCTGCATATGTAGTGGAGCACAACTTTTAATTTCTGCAAAGGTAGTTAAAGATAGAAAAATTGCAGGTTATTACAGCATGAAAGACGATCTTATTAATGCAGGTGCAATATATACCGATTTACCAGCAGTAGTAGATGATAACATAATTACCACAGCACATTATAAAGACATGGGTCCGTGGATGAAAGAAGTTATCAAAAAAATCTAAATCTTAGAATTAATTATTTAATACATGGAAAAAAAAATTCCTTACATCAATTTAATAAAACAATCAAGTGAAGATAGAATTGAAGTTTTTAAAGCATTCAAAAAAATATTTGCAACTGGGAACTTTATATTAGGAGATGAAGTAAACAAATTTGAAAAAAAAATATGTAATTTTCTTAAAATAAAAAATTGCGTGGCACTTAACAGTGGTACAGACGCTATTGTTCTAGGTTTGTTTTTGCTTGGCGTTAGAAGAGGGGATGAAGTTATTACTCCACCAAATTCATTCATAGCATCTACAGCAGCCATAGTACATTTAGGAGCTATTCCAGTATTTGCTGATGTTAATGAAGATCAAAACATAGATCCAAATTATATCGAAAAAAAAATTACAAAAAAAACAAAAGCTATAATGCCGGTTCATTTATCTGGCCGATCTTGCGATATGAATAAAATAAAAAAAATATCCAAGAATTACAATATACCTATTTTAGAAGACGCGGCGCAATCTATAGGAACAAAGTATAGAAATAAATTTGTAGGAACTTTTGGAGATATTGGATGCTTTTCTGCCCATCCACTCAAAAATTTAAATGCAATAGGGGATGCGGGGTATTTAATTACTAATAATTTAAAATATGCAAAATTAGCTAAAAGATTAAGAAATCATGGTATCGAAAAAAGAAATAATATTTTAAATTTTGGTTATGTTTCTAGAATGGATAATTTGCAAGCAGCAATATTAAATTTAAGATTTAAAAATTTAAAAAATATAATAAAAAAAGAAGACATAATTCTTCTCTATATTTTAAGTACTTAAAAAATTTAAAGAGAATAACTTTACCAGTGGAGAAAAAATATGAGTATAATACTTATCACACCTTTGTAATTATAGCTGAAAAAAGAAATGAGCTAAAAAAACATCTTGAACGAAAAGGAATTTCAACAGCAATACATTATCCTAATTTAATATTTGAACAACCAGCTTATATTAAAAAATTTAAGAAAATAAATTTTAACTCTTTTCCAAAAGCAAAATATCTTAATAGAAGAATATTGACTTTGCCAATTAATCAATTTTTATCAAGTAAACAAATTGAGAGAGTCTGTAGAGAAATAATTGAATTTTATAAACTTTAATTTTAAAATAGTGATAGATCAAGAAGAATATTTAATAAGTTATGCAAATCTAAAATCTAACTTGTTTAAGTTTCAAAGAGATTTTTTAGACGAAAAAAAATTAAATATATTTTATAAAAAAAATTATTATGGAATGCCACAATGTTTACCTACTGGTATTAAGTATTTTGATTACTCAAAAGCTGTGAACTTTAAAATTAATAAAAAATATTTTTCAAAAAAAATATTTGGTACTTATAGGTTAAACTATATAGGTAACAAAAAATTTTTTAGATATGGGAATGTATTTGCGTATAATGTCACTCTAAAAAATCAATATAAAAAAAAATTTAATTTTTATAGATCTAATATTTTGCAAGTTAAACAAAAAATAAAAAAATTAAATTCTAAATATAGCAAAGTTTGTTCCATGCAAATTAGAAATGCCCCACATTACGGCCATGAAGCTGTATTTAAATTTATATTAAAAAAATTTGATTTTTTAGTTCTTAATCCAATATTTGGTATAAAAAAAAAAAAATGATTTTACTGATAAGTTTATTACAAAAACTTTAAAGTTTATGGAAAGAAAATACAAAAGAATAAAGTTTATACCATTTTGGACAAATTTCTATTATGGTGGGCCAAGAGAAGCATTGCATCATTTAGCAATGAGAGAAAGTTTAGGATTTAAATATTTTTATATCGGAAGAGATCATGCTGGTGCAGAGAATGTTTATAATCCAAGAGCCTCTGTATTTAATGTGAAAAAACATTCAAATAAATTTAAAATTAACTCTATTACATCAGGGGGTGGTTATTATTGTGAAAAATGTCAAAATTACGTAATAAAAGGTTTATGTGGGCATAAACATCTAGTAAATATTTCAGGAACTGAATTTAGGAAACATTTGAGAAAAGGCAAAAGTTATTTTCACGCCGACAAAAATTTACAAAGAGAATTTAATTAAAAATATGACAAAAAATACTTTCAACCATAGGACCTGCTTCTGAGGGTAAAAAATTAAAATATTTTATAGATAATTCAGATTTAGTTAGATTAAATATGTCACACAATTCATTAACCTGGCATAAAAAAAATATTAAAGAAATTAAAAAAACAAATCCAAATATGCTTATTTTAGTAGATATTCCTGGAATAAAGCCAAGAACTACGAATAAAAAAACAATAAGTATTAAAAAAGGCCAGGAAGTAAAATTTAGTTACAGAAAATTTACTAATAGTAATAAAATAATCCCTTTATCAAACCCATTACCAAATATCAAAAAAAAGTCGAAAATATTTTATTTATCTGATGGCTCTTATGAATTTAAAAATCTTAAATTTAAAAATCAAATATTATCTGGTATCGCATGTCAAAGTTTTGATTTAAAACCTTACAAGGGTTTAAATATTCCCCTTTCAATTTACAATGATATTATTCAAGAGAAACTATATTTTTCATTTATCAAAAAAATTTATAAATTAAATATAGATTGTATTGGTATTAGCTTTATTCAAAATCCAAAAATTTTGTTAAAAATAAAAAAGCAATATCCAAAATTTATTTTAATATCAAAAATTGAGAATTATCTTGGATATCAAAATAGAAAAGAAATAATAAATAACAGTGATGCTGTTATGATCGATAGAGGTGATTTAGCTGCTGAAGTTGGAGTTTTAAAATTATCTGAATTTTCTGATGATATAATTTACGACACAAAGAAAATGGGAAAATCAGTAATCATAGCAACAGAAAACCTCAATTCTTTAATTTTTAATACTGTTCCAACTAAAAGTGATATTGTGAATATTGAATATTATATTCAAAAAAAAATTGATTATATAATGTTAAGTGACGAAACAGCAACATCAAATAATTCTAAAAATACAATCAAATGGCTTAGAAATTATATTAAAAACAAGCAAAATAAAATTATAAAAACAAAGCATTTGCACATAGAGCAATTAATTAAAAATTTAAATAATCAAACATTAGTTGTTTTCTCAAAGAAAGGTTACATCTATGATAAGATCTCTAAACATGAATTTAATAATTTAATTATGTTTACAGAAAATATTTGGTTAAAAAAAATCTTACATTTAAAAAAAAATCATAAGTCAATATTCGTTAAATTTCCAAAAAAGTATTTATATGGTTTTCTTTATGAAAACATAAAAAAAAATAAACATATTATTTTTAATAAAAATAAGTATGCTTATTTACTAAACGTAATTTTTCCACGAAAAAACTCAAGATTAAATACAATTTCAGTTATAGAAAAAAAAGATTTTTAATTTTAAATGAAAAAAATTTTTAAAGGTCTTTGGTTATATGGATTATCAGGCTCAGGAAAGACCTTCATTTCAAAATTTTTAAAAAAAAGAATAAAAAATAGTGTGGTTGTTGATGGAGATACAGTTAGAAAATATATAAGTTTTGATCTTGATTATTCAAAATCTAGCAGAACAATACAAATTAAAAGAATGTATGGAATTGGAAAAATAATTATTGATTCTAATAAATTTCCAATTTTATCAACTGTTTATTTTAACAAGAATTTAAAAGAAAAATGTAAGAATTACAATATTATTCCAATAAAAGTTGAAAGACTGAATTTTATCAAAATAAAAAAAAATCACAAAACATATAAAAATAAAAAAGATGTTGTAGGTAAGGATATTTTTTACTCAAATTTTAAAACCGCAATAATAAAAAACGATAATTCAAAACAATTTATTAAAAATAATAAAATTTTAAAATCACTAATTGACAATAATTAAAATGCAGCAAAAAAAATATTTTTCATTACTTTGTTTTTCTGGTGCAGGGTCAAAACTTTTGCAGGCTCAATTAAACAATGCAGAAGATGTTTTTTCTATACCAGCTTATCCATTAATGTATTTTCCATTATTTTTTGATGAATGGAAAATAAAGTACAAAAATTTAACAAATTCAAAAATACTTCAGCTTATAATAAGGCATCATAAATCTATAATAGATAGTAGATATTTTAGAGGCTTTAATGGTTTAAACAAACTTGGAAAAAATCAATCATCTTTCATTAGAATTAACCAGAAAAAATTTAAAAAAGGATTTTTGGAGTTTATGGCTAATAAAATCATTAATCAAAAAAATATTATATTAGGAATTCATCATGCATATCAATTTGCAATTAAAGATAAAAGTAAAAATATTCTATATCATAATCACAGTATTGAAATTTATAATAAATATTTGGTAGATGATTTCAGAGAGTCAAAAGTTTTAGCGATCACAAGAAGTCCAATATATAATTTTTGGAGGAGAGCTTATGCAGATGAAAATATTGAAAAGGAGCGATACGACAAGACTGATTGTGAATATATCAAAAATTATAGATATATTAATAGATTAAGAGATTTATATTTGAATTTTAAAAATCTAAATCAAAAATTTAAAAAGAATTGTTTATTTTATACATTTGAAAAGTTAAAAACAGATAATTCTTCATTTTTAAAAAAAGTATGTAAAATTTTAAGATTAAAATTTAATTATAAAAAAATTCAAAATCCAAAATTTAACAATAAAATATGGATTGGAGATAAAATATATAAAGGTTTTGATAAAAAAAAAAACTTTTATCAAAGATAATTTCAACTCTTCAGAGGATTTAAAATCTTTTAACCAATACGAAATATTTGTACTAGAAATGGCTTTGTTACCATTTATTAAAAAATTTAGATATGAAAGAGTTAAAAATACTCAAAATAAATTAGTTGATAAATTTAATTTTTTTTTAAAATTAATGATACCTACTAAATATGGATTAAAGCTTTTTTTTTCAAGATTTAGTCCAAAGTACTTTTGTAGTTATATTTGTAGTTTGTCGAAAGAAATTTTTAAAAAAAAAAGTATGAAAAATTATTATCAAAACGGAATGTATAGATTTAAATGGAGCTATAGAATTACATACCTTATAAATATAAATATTTTAAGGAAACTTGCATATTATTCAAATAATAATTATTTGATAAACATCTCATTTTTTTTTTCCAAGTTATTAATATATTTTTTTTTACAAATAGAAATGTTCTTTCTTTATTTTATTAGAATCTATTTAATTTTGTATTTATATTTTACTGTAAAAAAAAAGTAAAATATATGAAAGTTGTATTTTAATTTTAACTAATAAAGTTCATTAAATATTCTCTTGTATATGAAAAAATTTATTGCATATATATTCTCAATAATATTTTTTTTAATATTTCTAATAATTAAACCATTAAAAAAAGTAACTATTACTAGGATTTTTAATACACGAATAGGTCATTTTTTAATAGAGCCTGAACTATTACTATTAAAAAAAAAATATATTGATAATAAAAAGTTTTTTGATTTAAATTTTTATTATTTAACACCTTTTGCACAATCATGTAATTTTCAAGTTGAGAAAATGTTGAGAAGAAAGATGATAATTATACCAAGTTTAATTGGTTATTACATTAATTTTATCAATAAATTTTATTTTAAAATAACAAATATCAACATAATCCACAATCAGAAATTTTATACTGAAGATAAATATCTTTTACTCCACAAGTTTCCAAGTGAGTTCAAGTTTTCAAAGAAAGAAATTGCTTATGGTGAGGCTGCTTTAAAAGAAATAGGTTTGTTAGATAAAAAGTTTGTATGTGTAGTAAACAGAGACAATAAGTATTTAGAGAAAAATTTTAAAAAAAATTATGATCATCACTCATATCGTAATTCGTCAATAAAAAATTATTTAGCAGCCTCAGAATATTTAAGTTCAAAAAATATATTTACTGTCAGAATGGGAAAAGACTCAGAAGTAAAAATAGAGGATAAATACAATTATATATTTGATTATTCGAACTCTAAGTTTAGATCAGATTTTTTAGATCTTTATATACCTTCTAAATGTCAATTTTGGATTAGCGGAGAAACTGGAATTGCTACTGCTGCAAAAATTTTTAGAAAACCTATCGTTTCAGTTAATAGAGCACCCTTTAAATCTAAAAACTGGGCGGGAATTTTAAAAAATGAAACAGTTACAATATGGAAAAAATATTATGATAATAAAGAAAATAAAATTATTTCTTATAAGGAGATTATGAAAAGAAAGCTTGATAAATTTCAATCGAGTGATGAGTTTAAGGATAATGATATAACACTAATTGAAAATTCTTCAGATGATATTTTAATGGCTACAACTCAATTGTATGAAATGTTAAATAACAAACTACAATATACCGATACTTATCAAGATTTGGAGAAAACTTTCTGGAATATTTATGGCTTGAAAGACTTTGAAAATAAATATATATCGACTACGGTTTGTTATAAGTATCTTCAAAAAAATTTGAATCTTTTAGAACTTAATTAGAACCAAAATATGAAAAAAGAAATTAAATTTTTAGAAAAATATTACTTTCAATTTAAAAAACTAATAACAAAAGAACATTTTAAAAATACGATAAATTTAAAAAATCAACTTTTAAGAATAAAAAAAAATAAAAAAAAAATTATCATAGCAGGAAACGGAGGAAGTGCCGCTATATCAAGTCACTTTAGCGTTGATCTTACCAAAAATGCAAAAGTAAGATCAATAAATTTTAATGAGGCAGATTTGATTACATGTTTTTCTAATGACTATGGTTATGAAAGATGGATTGAAAAAGCAATTGATTATTATGCAGAAAAAGGAGATCTGTTAATTCTCATTTCATCTAGTGGTCAATCACAAAATATGGTGAAAGCAGCTAAATTTTTTAAAAAAAATAAAATTGGTAGATTAGTTACATTTACTGGTCATAAAAAAAATAATGCATTGAAGAAAGTTGGAGATTTAAATTTTTGGGTAAATACAAAATCTTATAATTTGGTAGAAAATATGCATCAATTTATATTGTTGAGTGTAGTAGATTTAATTATTGGAAAGTCTGAGTATTCTGCAAATCGTTAATTTTAATTAAATAATTTTTTTTCTAAAAAAAATTTGTAAATAGTTTCAATTATTAAAGCATAAAGTATTGTTGATATTAGAGTATTTCCAAAAAAAGGTATTGCTAGAATGTAAGAAGAAAATAAACCATTTAATGTATAACCATATGATCCAAGTAACCAAACTCCAAAATTAGTAATTAAAAAGAAAAGGCAAGCACCAAACACTACACCTGAAAATCTAAGATATAAATTTCTATTAAAAAATTTAGAAATAAATCCAATTAATAAAACGCTACCCCAAGTAAATAAAGTTAAACTGTGAAAGCCTATTATCAAGTCTGTAATTATAAAACAAATGACTAAAGAGGGTAAATATCTTGTTCCAAGTAAAGCAGGAACATAAAAACTCAATGCAATTAAACTCGTAAAATTTGGAGGATGTGGTATCAGTCTTGTAACAGCAAGACTTATAAATATTCCTAAAGAAATTTTAAAATAATTCATTTTAAATACTATATATCAAAATTTTTTATTATAAAATTTATTTTATCATATGTAATATTAAAAACTACTTCTAATACCAAAATTAAATGACCTTGGCATCTGAGAGTAATCTCTAACGGTTTCGTATTTCTCATCAAATAAGTTAGTTATATTAAAATATAATTTGTAAGAGTTAGATAAATCATAATTTACAAATAAATCATTTACTAAATAATCATCGGTTCTTTCATCATCAAATGTTCTATTTCCATTTCCGTAATCTCTTGCAACATCTGACCATTTCGTATTTAAAATTAAATTGAATTTTTCATAACCAGGTAATCTAAAATTTGTACTTAAATTTAACAAGTTCCTA
>MDTB01049593.1_pt1 | contig 27725 bp, 24 predicted proteins | sample 811161 | NCBI WGS metagenome assembly MDTB01 (sample SAMN05326650, study PRJNA326480) | marine metagenome | isolation source: seawater | place: Mediterranean Sea | collected 2009
ACAGCGACGCCAGCACGGAAGCGGGATCCTCGGTCGGCGACGCGACATAGGACTCGGTCTGGGCCGCGACGATTGCCCGAGCATTCGGCAGACGATCCGGCGCGAGATTCGCTGGTCGCATCCACACGCCATCTCGCCGTTCCCACAATCCGAGATGGCCGGCTGCACGACGCAGCGCCGCCCGATCAGTCGACGAGCGGGCGCCTGGCGGTACGACGTGGAGCTCCCACGTGCCGTCCCACGGGTGCACGACCGGATGCAGGCCGGCCTCCTGGCGGAGGTGTCGGGCGAGAAGGTCCCCGTCGAGTTCGTACCGTCCACCCTCGAGATGGCGCAGTTCCCCCTTGTCGACCATGCGCGACAGCGCGGTCCGGGTCGTGCCGGCCTGGATCCCGAACTCGCCAGCGAAGGCGACCAGGAGTCGGCCCGGAAGTCGCGGCGGGACCGTACCGAGCAGGGTCGATGCGATCACGCTCCGAGCGGAGAGGTCGGCCACGTCAGCGAGCGAGGGTGCGGAAGAACGACCAGTAGCCGCGCTGGGTCATGCCGGGCGCAACGTAGCCGTCTTCGACGAGTGCTTGGTGCAGCTTGTGGAGGTTGTTCATCGGGATGCCTGAGTCGACGTGATGGGCCAGATGGAACCCGATGCCCTGAGAGAGGAAGACGTGCTTTGACAAAAAGCCCTGACGGATGTCGTGCGTGGTGAGTCGGCGATCACTCGAGCGGGTCATGCCACCGTGCTCTGCGAGCGCCCGCAAGCGGTTGAAGACACGGAAGTAGGTACCCCAGGGAAGCAGCCAAAAGAAGAGGTAGAAGAGCGGCTGACCCAGCAGGGCGAAGACCGTGAGCACGAAGATTTGGCCACTCAGGTACCGCATTGCCCGAATCCGGCGGCCTTTCTTGAACAACCCCTTGAAGGCGGGCTTGAGGTTCTTGTACCCCGAGATACCGACTGTGTCGCGAACGAGTTTGCGGCGCAGCGAGGCCTTCGAGACCGGATAGCGGGCGTAGAGGAGAAAGTCGGGTTCCTTCTCACCGAACTCGTCGCGATGGTGTTGCGTGTGAGCGAGCCGATACCCGTCGCTGCCGTCGCCGAAAACGAGCCATCCGATCAGCTTCTCACCGATCCAGTCATTCCATCGCTTGTCGGAGAACAACAGCCGGTGCGCAGCCTCGTGATTGAGGGTCAGCGCTCGCTGGAACCACGACCCCATCGCAAAGAACACGAGGACATAGGTCGCAGCCGCGGGGACGAGAGACCAGTCGCCGGCGAGGACGGCGAGTCCGCAAAACAGGAACGGGAGCGAAAGTGCGAACATCACGTGGAAGGCATTCGTCGCATTGGAAATGCGGCGGAGTTCGGTGCGGAACTCCGGACGCGGGCGACCGTCGGGGCGCAGCCGCTCGGAGCCTGCAAACGGCAGGAGATCCGGCAGCTGAGACGACAGTCCGCCGGTGAAGTGGGCGACCTTGTCGTCGTGACCCATCTCCGGCGACAGCGTGGCTGCCATCGACGGCAGTCCGGTGGAAGAGAAGCTCTCGGCCATGGCGTGATGTTACACATCGTCCAACACGCATGACAGTCCATGTAATACCAGCGGGTTTCGTCGACGCCCCTGGCAGCGTCAACATGTCGCTTCAAGAGCACGCCTCGGCGACCGAAACGGCTAGCCAAACGCCGTACCGTCGTATAGCGTTTCCGCGGGATGTAAGCGTTTACACCCGTGTGGCCCGAAGGGCCACAGCGTTAATACCCAGAGGGGAACCAATGAAAAGCACCTTGCTGAAGCTGCTCGTTGCGTTGTTCACCTTGTCGCTCGTCGCTGCCGCCTGTGGCTCCGACGACGACACGGCTGACAGCGGCGACAGCGACGCTCTTGCTGAAGCCGAGGCCGCGCTCGCCGCTGCCGAGGATGCCATCGAAGCTGCCGAGGCCGAGGCCGCGGAAGCTCAGGCCGCCGCCGATGCCGCGGCGTCCGACGGTGGAGATACCAACCCACTTGCCGGCACCGCTGTCCGAATCACCGGGCCGGTCCGCTCGCCAGACGAAGTCGCCGGCCTGATGGGCGCACTCGATGCCTTTGCTGAAGCCAACGACATGACCATCTTCTACGTCGGTTCCGCCGACTGGGAGTCCGAGATCAACGTCCAGATCGAAGCCAGCACCCCGCCGGACATCTCGATCTTCCCGCAGCCTGGAAAGCTTGCCGACTTCGCTCGCGACGGCTTCCTCGTGCCGCTGCCCGACGATGTCACCGAGGCAGTCAGCCAGAACTGGTCCGACGGCGCCATGGGCTTCGGCAACGTCGACGGCACGCAGTATGGCGTGCCCGACAAGACCGACCTCAAGTCAATCGTCTGGTACCAGCCTGCGCGCTTCGAGGCCAACGGCTACACGGTCCCCACCACGCTCGATGAGCTGTTCGCTCTTACCGAGACCATGATTGCCGACGGCAACACGCCGTTCTGCATCGGCATCGAGTCGGGCACTGCCACCGGTTGGACCTTCACCGACTGGGTCGAGGACATGATGCTTCGCCGTCACAGCGGCGAGACCTACGACGCCTGGACCACTGGCGAACTCCTCTTCGCCAGTGACGAAGTCTCGGGCGTCATGCAGGAAGTCCTCGACGTTTGGAACACCCCGGGCATGGTTTACGCCCAGGGCGGCACCATCGCCTCAACCTCGTTCCGCGACAACGGCGAGCCGCTCGTCAACGGCGACTGCATGATGCACCGCCAGGCCTCCTTCTTCTCTGCCTTCTTCCCCGACGGCACCCCCGTCCAGGACGGCTCTGAGGGCGCTATCGACGTGTTCGGGTTCCCGCTCGGCGACACCGATCCTCCGATCGTGCTCACCTCGGGCACTCTGGTCGGCGCGTTCAACGAACGTCCTGAGGTCATGGCCGTGATGGAGTACTTCGGTTCGCCGGAGTTCGCCAACCTTCGTCAGTCGGCGCAGAGGGAAGCCAAGGGTGGTGGCGACGTCCTTTCGGGATTCAACACCGCCAACCTGAACGTCGACCGTTCGCTGTGGTCCCCGCTGGCGCAGAGCTTCCTTGAGGTCATGGCAAACAACGACGTGCGCTTCGACGGCTCGGACCTCATGCCGGCTGACGTCGGCGCTGGCTCGTTCTGGACCGAGGGCACGGCGCTCGTCAACGGTGAGAAGACCGTTGCCGAGGCTGCCGCCGCCATCGACGCCACCTGGCCGGAGTGATGCGCTGCGACCCATGAGGTCGCAGCTGGTGGGCAAAGCCCACACATGCAAATCTGATTGATGTGCAGTTGGGGGCGGTGGTCGATGCGGCCGCCGCCCCCAGCACCTTTTGAGCGAAACCGGGGGGATCGGACATGACAGCAGTTGCCGAAGAATCGGCGACCGACGAGCACAGCGACGGCACAGGCCATCGATTCTCGCCCAACGGGGGCATGCGCGGCTTCGTCCTGACATCGCTACTGCTACTCCTGATCTACGCATCCGCACAGAGCGACCAGCTCGGCCGGCTGTATTCGGTGTCATGGAAAATCGTTCTCGTTGTGGGGACCAGTGCCGCTGTTTTTATCGGCGCCAACCTTCTGATCTCGCAGGGTCGCCGGAACTGGGCCCGCTACCGAGCGCTTGCTGGCGGCTTGCTCGGCGCTACGGGTTTCGGCCTGCTGCGGGGCAACCGGTCTATCTCGACTCTCGTCGCTGACAGCGAGTTCATCTTCACCCGTGACGACAGTGAGCCCCTCGTCGTCGTCGACCCGGCACAGATCGACGCCATCAGCAAGGTCACCGAGCTCCGCTCGGGTCTCGCCGAATACGCCACTGGTGGCTTTGTGAGCCTCGGCACAGTCGAGTGGCCACTCGTAGGACTCATGCTCGGTCTCGTCGCCGGCTACGCAACCGGACACGCCAACCGAATCATCCGTCTCGCCGCGCCGACCGCCATCGGCGCCTTCGCCGGCTGGCTCATCGGCACCAACCTGCTGTTCCGCAATCGACCCGACGCCTCGATCGTCGAAATCGTGCTCTACGCCATCGTGGGCGCCACAGTCCTCGCAGGAGTCTCCTATCTCTTCGGAAAACGCCACGTGCTCGTCGAACGCGCGTTGTTCGGCGCAGCGATCGGAGCCACCGTCGGCGGCTGGTTGCTTCCCGACCTCGGCTCCGGCTCGGGTTCCACGGCGATCATCGCCGCCGCCATCCCGCTTGTGCTGCTCGGTTTGCGATTCGGCTGGCCAAGCGACCGTGACGCCAACGGGCTCGCCTCATTCGACCGGCGGTCCCGTGCGGTGATCTTCCTCGCACCTGCGCTCACCTTCTTGTCGATCAACCTGGTAGTGCCGGCGGTCCGCACAATCCTCACCTCGTTCCTCGACCGCGACAGTGAGGAGTTCGTCGGGCTCGACAACTACGAGCACCTCGTCACCTCCGAAACCTTCCTCGACTGGCGGTCGTGGAGCGGCGATGACGGCACCTGGAACATCCTGACGAGCCGACTCACCTGGTTCGGCCTGTTCTTCATCGTTGCCGGCATCGGCATCGCCTACTCGATCAATTGGACTCGTAACCGCACGTCGGGGCTCGACCACTCCCCGACCTCTCGAGGCACGATGGCGGCCGGCTTCTTCCTTCTGGCGTTTGCCTTCTTCTCGGTGATCCGAGGCACGTTCTCCAACACGATCTGGTGGATGTTCACCGTCACGATCGGTGCCACCGTGCTCGGCCTCGTGATGGCGGTGCTCTCGCAGCGGGCCGGTCGATGGGAGAACATTGCCAAGTCGCTGGTCTTCATGCCGATGGCCATCTCGATGGTCGGCGCATCGGTCATCTGGCGACTCCAGTACGCCCCGAAGAACATCAGCGGCGAACAAACAGGTGCGCCGAACGCGGCGTGGATTGCGCTCGGCAAGCTAAGTAACGCCGGGCTCGACGGCAATACCTACCCGGCGTGGAGCCGTTGGCTCCTGCTCCTGGTGCTCGCCACCCTGCTCGTCCGCCTCGGCTTCAGAATCTACGGCTCGTGGCAACGCAACGAAGGCTTCGCCGGCGCAACCGTCGCGCTCATCGTCGTCGGCTGGCTCTTCGTCGAATTCCTCACCCGCAGCATGGGCGGCTTCACCGTTCTCGAAGACGGTTCGATCCAACCCCAGACCGTCGCCTTCCGCGAAGAAGTGCGGCCGTTCAACAACGTCTACTTGATGTTCATCCTCATCTGGATCCAGACCGGCTTTGCAATGGTGATCCTGTCCGCTGCGATCAAGGCCGTGCCGGAGGAACTCCTCGAGGCAGCCCGCATCGACGGCGCCAGCGAGAGCGAGCAGTTCTTCAACGTGACGCTGCCCCAGATCCTCCCGACCGTTGGCGTGGTGGTCACTGCGATCCTGGTGGCGGTGGCCAAGGTGTTCGACATCGTTCGAGTGAGCACCGGCGGCAACTTCGGCACGAACGTGCTTGCCACCGACTTCTTCGACGAGGCGTTCAGCTTCCTTAATCGCGGTGTCGGATCCGCCATCGCCGTGACGATCTTGCTGATCGTTGCGCCCGTGCTGATCTTCAACGTCTACAACATGCAAAAGGCAGAAGCGTGATGCACGACAACAACTCGCTCATCGACCGCATCTACCGCCGGCTCAGCAACGTCCCCATGTGGGTGATGTGGGGCATCGTCGTCATCTGGACCATCCCGTCCCTGTCGCTCTTCATCAACTCGTTCCGGAGTCGCACCCGCCAGCGCGACTCAGGCTTCTGGGAATTCGTACGCGACGGCGACCGCGACTATCAGTTCGGCTGCCCCGAGGACTACAACGCTCCCGACCTGTTCCACATGATCGAAAACTATTGCATGGTCCTCAGCAACGATCAGTCAAGCGGCATGCTCAGCTCGGTGATCTCCTCGCTCGCCATCGCCGTGCCATCGACGATCATCCCGATCTCGATCGCCTCGTTTGCGGCCTACGCCTTCGCCTGGATCGACTTCAAGGGCCGCAAGCCGCTGTTCATCGGTACGGTCGCGCTGCTGTCGATCCCGCTGCAGGTGGCCCTGATCCCACTGCTCATCATGTACAGCGGTGGTGCCCACTTCACCATTCCATTCACCGAACGAACGTTGACGATGGTGCCGGACTTTGCGCTGGCCGGCGGGCCGTGGGCGGTCGTATTGACCCACACCGGTTTCGCTATGCCGTTCGCGATCTTCTTGCTGCACAACTACATGTCAAGCCTCCCAGGCGAACTCATCGAGTCCGCCCGAGTCGATGGTGCGGACCACTTCAGCACCTTCGTGCGTCTCGTCTTGCCATTGTCGGTGCCGGCGATCGCCGCCTTCGCGATCTTCCAGTTCCTCTGGACCTGGAACGACTACCTGATCGCGGTCGTCATGTTGAACGGTGGTACCCCCGAGGTGTTCCCAACCACACAGCGAATCGCCAACCTTGCGGGCGACTTCGGCGAGTACGAGCATCTGCTGACCGCCGGTGCCTTTGTACAGGCGTTTGTGCCGCTCGTGGTGTTCTTCAGCCTCCAGCGATACTTCGTGCGAGGCCTCCTGGCCGGCTCGGTCAAAGGCTAATCAACCCCAGTCGGCCGCCAGCCGTCGTATCCTCAGCTCTCGTGAGTTCGATCGATCCCAGCGGAACCGTCGGCTATCTCGGGCCGCGCGGCACCTTCACCGAGCAGGCCCTATGTAGCCAGGCCGATCTGGCGGCCCTCAACCTTCGACCTCACGGGTCGATCGTCGAAGTCCTTCGAGCCGCTGAGCGCGGCGACGTCACCTACGGATTTGCGGCGATCGAGAACATGATCGAGGGGTCGGTCAACGCCACCCTCGACACCTTGGCATTCGAGGCCGATGAGTTGCTGATCCAGCGCGAAGTGGTGATGAACATCAGCCTCAACCTGCTGGTGCACCCAGGCGTTCCACTCAGCGACATTGCTCACGTGCGGTCATACCCGGTCGCCTACGCCCAGTGCCGGCGCTATCTCGCCGACCAGCTCGGCCACGCAGCGATCGAAGCCACCAACTCGACGGCCGATGCCGCACGTGAGTTGGCCGAGAGCGGGCGCCGCGACACCGCAGCGATCGCACCGAAGCGGGCTGGCGAGGTCTACGGCCTCGAGGTGCTCGCCACCAACATTGAGGACCATCCCGAGAACCAGACGCGCTTCGTGTTGGTCGGCCGCAATAGCATCACCGCCCCATCAGGCCATGACAAGACCTCGATCCTCATCTATCAGCGCAAGGACGCCCCGGGTTCGTTGGTTGGAATCCTGCAGGAGTTCGCTGCTCGCTCGATCAACCTCACCCGGCTGGAGTCGCGTCCGACACGAAAGGGGCTGGGCGACTACTGCTTCTTGATCGACTGCGAAGGTCACATCAGCGACGAGGTCGTCGGCGATGCCCTGCGCAACATCCACATGAAGCAGGGCAACGTGAAATTCCTCGGCTCCTACCCGTCGGCCTACGGGTCCACCGAGATCCAAGAGGCCAACCGGGACGGCGTATCGTCGGCCGATACCTGGTTGGCCGACATCCGCAGCCGGATTCACTGACCCGAGACTCAGGCCTTACGGGTTGACGAGTCGGGCTGGCTGGGCTCAGCGCCAGCCGCCGTACCCGACACGGCGCGTCCAGGGTCGCCCAGCGAAACGCCAGCGAGACGGTGACTCGGGCTCGGGGGCCGCTGACGGACGGGGCCACAAGGCCTCGTAGGCCACTAAAATGGCAGCCATCTCCTCGTCGGTCGGCTGCGGATCGATGTCGCGTGCCATGGCTACAGCGGAACGTTCCCATGCTTGCGCTCCGGGATCTCTTCACGCTTCGACTCGAGGAGTCGCATGCCGGCGATCAGCTTGCGTCGGGTCTGTGAGGGCTCGATAACGTCGTCGACATAGCCCCGCTCAGCCGCGAGGTACGGGTTGGCGAGACGCTGGGTGTAGTCCTCCACCAGCTCGGCCCGACGGGCCTCGGGATCGGCGGCGTCGGCGAGTTCGCGCCGGTAGACGATCTCGACCGCGCCCTGTGGTCCCATCACTGCGATCTCCGCCGACGGCCACGCCAGCGAGATGTCGCAGCCGACCCCTTTGGAATCCATCACGACGTAGGCGCCGCCATAGGCCTTGCGGGTGATGACCTGCATGCGCGGCACGGTGGCCTCGCAATAGGCGTAGAGGAGCTTCGCGCCGTGGCGGATGATGCCGCCGTACTCCTGGTCGACACCAGGAAGGAAGCCGGGCACGTCAACGAAGGTGATCAGCGGGATGTTGAACGCATCACAGGTCCGCACGAAACGGGCCGCCTTCTCCGAGGACTCGATGTCGAGCACGCCGGCCAACATCATCGGCTGGTTCCCCACCACACCGACGGCACGGCCATCGAGGCGAGCAAAGCCACACACGATGCTCTTGCCCCACGAGGCGTGGTACTCCATGAAGTCACCGTCGTCAACGACATGGCCGATCACAGCCTTCATGTCGTAGGGGACGTTGGGACTGTCAGGCAGGATCGTGCCGAGTTCGAGACACAGGCGATCGGGGTCATCCCCCGATTCGAGCTGCGGAGCGACCTCGAGGTTGTTTGACGGCAGGAAGGACAGGAGGTCCTTGACCTGATCGAGGACTTCTTCCTCGCTGTTGGCGACATAGGTGGCCACGCCCGACTTCGAGCTGTGGGAACCGGCACCACCGAGTTCCTCGAGGGTGACCTCCTCCCCCGTCACCGTCTTCACGACATCGGGGCCGGTGATGAACATGTGTGACTTCTCTCGCACCATGAAGATGAAGTCCGTCATCGCCGGGCTGTACACGGCACCGCCGGCACACGGACCAAGGATCACTGAGATCTGCGGAATCACTCCCGACGCCTGAACGTTTCGATAGAAGATGCCGCCGTAGCCATCAAGGCTGACCACTCCTTCCTGGATGCGGGCGCCAGCCCCGTCGTTGAGCCCGATCATGGGTGCGCCAGTTGCGAGGGCGAGATCCATCACCTTGTGGAGCTTCTCGGCGAACACCTCGCCGAGGGCACCGCCCATGACGGTGAAATCCTGGGAGAAGACGAAAACCTTACGTCCGTCGACCGTGCCCCAACCGGTGATGACCCCGTCGGTGTAGGGCCGCTCGTCGAGGCCGGCCTCGTGCGCCCGGTGACGAGCGAGCATATCAAGTTCGTGGAACGAACCCGGGTCGAGCAGGTACTCGATCCGCTCACGGGCGAGCATCTTGCCCTTGTCGTGCTGGCGCTGGACGGAGCGCTCGGAGCCGGCATGGAGCGCCGACTCCTTGCGAGCTCGCAGATCGTCGACCTTGGCTTGCATGGAGGAATCAACCACAATGCGACCCTAGTCCGGAGGCCCAGTGGTGACGATCTCGAAGACGACATCGATGTCAGGCAATGCAGGCCACGCGTGGATCTCCCAGGTCGCAGTCTCACAGGCGCAGTCGGCGACCGATTCGTCAGGGGTAGTAGATATCGCGATATCGAAGCCATAGGGGCCGCCGCGCTCCTCAACGACAGTCGCGGTCAGCCGGCCGTAGCGGTCGGCGTCCATCTCGAGCGGGAAGACCCCCTCGTAACGACTCGCCCTTCGGAACGGCTTGCGGGCGTCGCCGCAGACCGCAAACCAGGACGGCGGGCGGTCGCCCTGTGGCGATTGAGGTCCGAGAGCACGTCGTCAACGACAACGTGCTCGCCGCTCTCCGCGCCGTCTCCCCGGCGCGGAGAGCGGCGAGTACGGGAACACCCTCGTCGAGCATCTCGCCTCAGATACGAGGATCGACGACTTTGTCAAACTTCGGCAACTCGCCACTGGTGTCGACGCCAAGCCCGAACCCCGGGGTGAAACGGCCATCGGACGTGACGTCCACGGTCACGATCCCGTGAGCGAGTTTGATCAGGCGACGCTGCGCGATCGGTATGACCATTGGGCCAAGTCGCAACCGCTCAGTCGCAGCGGCGAGCAACATCCACGGGTCAAGGACCTCGGCAGCCGGGCAACGTAGCGAAGTCGCTTGGGGTAGGTGAAACGACCGACCGGAGCGAGGAACACGGCATGGCGCATGTTGCGCAGTAGCTAGGGTCGGCGCATGATTTCCGAACTCCGCCGTGTGTGCGTCTTCTGCGCCTCCTCCCCCGGCACCGACCCTGCCATCACCGAGGCCACCGTTGCCCTCGGCCGGTTGCTTGCCGAGCGTGAGATCGAACTCGTCTACGGCGGTGGCGCTGTTGGCTTGATGGGACTCGTTGCCAACACCGTTCTCGAGGCGGGTGGCACCGTCACGGGCGTGATCCCGACCGGACTCTTCTCCAACGAGGTTGGCCATCAGGGACTCACCACGTTGGAGGAGGTCGGCACAATGCACGAGCGGAAGTCACAGATGTACGACCACGCCGATGCCTTCATTGCCTTGCCGGGTGGGTTCGGCACGCTGGAGGAGCTTGCCGAGGTCCTGACCTGGAACCAGATCGGACTCCTTGCCAAGCCGGTCGGTGTGCTTGACATTGGCGGCTTCTGGCAGCCGCTCCTCGCTCTTTTCGACACCATGGTCGACAAGGCGATCCTGAAGACACAGAATCGGGCGCTGCTCCTCGACGATCCCGACCCCGGATCGCTGCTCGACCAACTGCAAGCGACGACGGTCGTGCACGAACCCAAATGGATCGGCGGGGAGCTCACGTGATCAATACCGCGGCGCCGATCACCCGATCTGAACGGATCACCAATCTCGACACCGTTCGTGGCATCGCCACGCTCGGCATCCTCGTGATGAACGCCGTGTCGTTCGGGTTGCCACAACCGGCCTACTTCAACCTCCACTACGCGGGCTCCGACACCGTCCTCGACTGGATTGTGGGGGTCCTTGGCGAGGTGTTCGTCGATCAGAAGACGATGGCGATGTTCTCGATGCTTTTTGGCGCCGGCATCGTCGTCTTCGCCGACCGAGCTGCGGCCAAGGGTCGCCGGGCGAACTGGCTCAGCCTGTGGCGCAACACCCTCCTTCTCTGGATCGGTCTCGTTCATGCCGCGTTCTGGTTCGGCGATGTCCTGGCGCTCTACGCGATCTGCTCGCCGGTGTTGTTGCTGTTGCGCACGCGCTCGGCACGGACCCTCTTCATCACCGGCGGTGTCTGTATTGCGATCTCCGCGTTGACGATGGCCATGATCCAGGGAGAGATCGACGCAGGTGATCTCGGCGAATATTGGGTTGACGAGAACACGGCAATGGGTGACGCCGTCGGGTTTGCCTTCTTCGTTGACTTTGGTATGCGGGCCCTTGGCGCGATGCTGATTGGGGTCGGCCTCTTCCGAGCCGAGATCATCCAAGGTCGACGATCTGCCGAGTTCTATCGGCGGCTCGCCGCATGGTCGCTCGGGACCGGCGTGCCGCTCTCGATCCTGGGCGTCGTTGTCCACCTCGCCAACGACTGGAGCCCCGATGTCGCCCTCGTCGGCGCTGTACCGAACATCCTCGCCACCGTGCCAATGGCGATCGGCTACATCGCGCTGATCGCCTTGTGGAACCAGCGAGAGGACACCTGGTTGCACGAACGCGTGCGGGCGGTCGGACGCATGGCGCTCACCAACTACCTCACCCAGACGATCATGGGTCTGGTCGTCCTCGGCGCGGCGATCGGCGTTGGTGAACTCGGTCGAGCCGAGATCTTTGTTTTCATCCTCATTGTTTGGGTCGTTCAGCTCGCTTGGTCAAGGCCGTGGCTCGAACGCTTCCGATTCGGCCCCTTCGAGTGGCTGTGGCGGGTGGCGCCCTACCGGAAGCTGCAGCCGATCCGCCGCTGACGGGCCGCACGTCGTCGCGAAGAGTGACAGCGGCCAGGCGACCGTGACACGATCGCCGCCATGGCCACCACCGACACCTATCTCGCCGGCAACTACGCCCCGGTCTCCGAAGAGATCACGGCGACCGACCTCCCCGTGACCGGCACGATCCCCGTCGAGCTCGACGGGCGCCTGATCCGTAACGGCCCCAACCCGATCGACGGTGGTCGCCCCGATGCTCACTGGTTCACGGGCACCGGCATGGTGCACGGCGTGCGGCTGCGCAAAGGGAGGGCCGACTGGTATCGCAACCGCTACGTCGTCTCCGACCGAGTCGCTGAAGCGACCGGCAGGCCGATCACGCCGGGCCCGCGCTTCCACGACTCCGAGGGCACCGCCAACACCAACGTGATCGGCCACGCCGGCATGACCCTCGCCATCGTTGAAGCCGGCGGACCGCTGATGTCGCTCACCGACGATCTGGACACGGTCGAGAGCATCGACTTCAACAGCACCCTTGACGGATCGTTCTCCGCCCACCCCAAGGTCGATCCCGTCACCGGAGAGCTCCACGTCGCCGCCTACCACTGGACGTGGGACTTCATCCGCTACCTCGTCGTCAACGTTGAAGGCACTGCGGTCACCAGGAAGGTCGACGTCCCGGTCGGCTACAGCCCGATGGTGCACGACATCCACATCACCGAGTCGTCGGCGCTGCTGCTCGACTTCCCGTGCCGATTCAACCTCGAGCGGGCGATGGAAGGCCACCAACTGCCATACGTGTGGGTCGACGGTGAGCCCGGACGCGTCGGGGTTCTCCCCCTTGACGGCACCGCCGACGACGTGCGGTGGTGCGAGGTCGACCCCTGCTTCGTCTTCCATCCGCTCAACGCCTTCGACCTGCCCGACGGGCGGATCCAAATGGAGGTCGCACGCCACCCGGCGATGTTCCGCAACATCACCAACGGCCCGGCCGAGGGCGAGCCGACCCTCGACCGCTGGACCCTCAACCCCGCCACCGGTCGCACCGTCGAAGAACGTCTCGACGAACGCAGCCACGAGTTCCCTCGCCATGACGAGCGACGTCTAGGCCGAGCAGCGCGCTACGGCTACACCGTCGGCTTCGTCGGTGACGAGGGTCCCGGGTACAAGCACGACCTGGTCGACGGCACGATCGAGGTGCACGACTTCGGACCGGGCTGCGCAACCCAGGAAATGGTGTTCATTCCCCGCGACCCCGACGCCTCGATCGACGACCTATCGAACGAAGACGACGGCTGGATCATGAGCTATGTGCATGACGCGACAACCAACACTGCCAACGTCGTGATCCTCGACGCCCAGGACTTCAACGGCGAGCCGGTTGCCACCGTTCATCTCCCCCGGCGGGTGCCGTTCGGCTTCCACGGCAACTGGGTGCCCACCGGGGAGTAACTGCCGCGCCGGCCTCACCGGAACGCCCCCCCGACGATCGCTCGGATCAGTTCGACAAGGGCCGACGACCACGAAACACACGGTTCACACAGAGAAGATCGACCGTTCGCGCGCCAGTCCTACACTCACGATCACGTAGCTGCTCTTGCGTCCCCAGGATGAGCGCAGAGCGCCAAGTTTCCAGTCTCCTCTGGGAAACGGCATCACGTCGGAAGGTCGCTGCTGGGGCGATCTTCCGGCGTGCTGTCTCTTTCGGACATGCTGAAACTTTTTGGCGACCTCGGGCCCCAAAAGCCTCGGTCTCAGAGGACTCGGAACGCGGCGCGGAGCTCGTTCACGAAGATCTCGGGTTGTTCCCAGGCAGCGAAGTGGCCGCCTACGTCAAGCTCGTTCCAGTACCCGATGTTCGTGTAGCGCTTCTCGGCCCAGCGGCGTGAGCACTGAATGATCTCCTTCGGGAAGATCGAGCACCCGGTGGGCACCTCGACCGTCCCTCCAGTGAAGTCGGCGTACCTCTCCCAGTAGAGGCGAGCCGACGACGCTCCCGACCCGGTGAACCAGTAGATCGAGATGTTGTCGAGCATCTGATCTTTGGTGAGCACATCCTCCGGATGGCCGTCATTTTCGGTCCAGGCCCACATTTTCTCGGTAATCCAGGCGGCCTGGCCAGCCGGAGAATCGACGAGACCGTAGCCGAGGGTCTGGGGTCGAGTCGACTGCTGTTTCGCGTAGCCCGAGTCCCACTTGTCGTAGTACCCGAGTGCGGCGAGCGCACGCTGCTCCTCCTCCGTCGGGTTTTCGAGCGACTCGGGGGTAGGACTGGCGACCGGCATGTTGGTGTGGATCGCTCGAACATTGCCGAGGTTTTGCATGCCGATGTAGGTGGTAACTAAGGCGCCCCAGTCGCCACCTTGTGCGACGTAGGAGTCGTATCCGAGTCGGTGCATCAATGTGTTCCAAGCGGTGGCGATCCACGCCACACCGCATCCGGTCGACGCTGGCTTGCCGCTCCAGCCGTAGCCGGGCAAGGACGGGATCACGAGATGGAATGCGTCGTCGGCCGAACCGCCGTGTGCGGTCGGATTGGTGAGCGGGTCGATCACCCCCATGAACTCGGCGACGGAACCGGGCCAGCCATAGGTGAGTACCATCGGCGTTGCGTCCTCGTGCGGCGACCGGATGTGCATGGCGTGAATGTCGACACCGTCGATCTCGGTGAGGAGATGGTCGTAGGCGTTGAGCTCAACCTCAAAGCGTCGCCAGTCGTAGCTCTCGGCCCAGTAGGCGCAGAGTTCCTGGGTGTACTCGAGCGGGGTCCCCTGGCTCCAATCGTCGACCGGTTCCGGGTCAGCCCAGCGGGTTCGGGCGAGCCGATTGCGAAGATCGGCGATCTCGTCGTCGGAGACACTGATGGTGAAGGGGCGGATGGCGTCGTTCATCGGGCCATGCTCGCGGCGAGGTGACCTCACTGCAATCTCAGACGGCGAAGCACGGCACCGGCGCAGCGCCGCCATGCAGGCGTAGGCTCCGCACCACCATGACGCTCGACAGCACCTTCGTGTCGGTCCTCGATTACCTCGGCGTCTTCGTCTTCGCACTTTCCGGCGCCTGGCTTGCCATCCGACGAGATCTCGACCTTGTCGGTGTTGTCACCCTCGGGCTCGTCACCGGACTGGCAGGAGGTGTCGTGCGCGACGTCCTTGTCGCCGACCTTCCACCGGTTGCCGTGCAGGAAGGATGGTTGCTCGCCATCGCCGGAGGTGCAGCGCTCGCGGCACTGCTCGTACCTCGACCCGACGCAGCGCTCGAACGGCTCGTTGTCGGGCTCGACGCCGTGGGCCTCGGCTTGTTCGCGATCGTGGGGGCTACAAAGGCAGCCGAGGCGGGCATCGGGATCGTCGGCGGAATGGTCGTCGGTACTGTCTCTGCGATCGGCGGCGGTCTCCTGCGCGACGTGTTGGCTGACGAGGTCCCCCAAGTTTTCCGCGCCGACTCTCGCCTCTACGTCATTCCCGCACTGCTCGGGTCACTCATTATCGGGCTGGCGTGGGAGTTCGAACTCGAGGGTCCGATCACGGAAGCGGGTGGTGCCATCACCGTCATCGCGCTCCGCCTGCTTGCCCTTCAGTACGGCTGGCATGCTCCACTGCCCCAACGCCACAGGGCTGCCTGAGCTGCGGGCGCGGCAACGCAGAACCTCCTGCCGATGTCAGCTCGTGCGACGTCGGCGCTGCTCTGTCAGGATCTGGCCATGGCCGAATCGATCGCCTTCCGACCGACCTCCGACGTCTGCGACGACCACGACGACGCCCAGATCGTGACCGAACGTTTCGTGTCGCTCGGCGGGGTGCCCCATGCAGCGGGACCGGCGTCGACCGTCAAAGCACATGAGGACAACTCGAAGGTGAAAGAGGCGGTGGCCGAACCCGGAGAGGGCCGAGTGCTCGTCGTCGACGGCGGTGGATCGATGCGTCGCTCCATGGTCGGCGGCGACGTCGCTGCCGAGGCAGCCGCCAACGGATGGGCAGCGATCATCGTCTACGGCGCCGTGCGCGACACGGTAGAACTGCGCGACTCCGCCATCGCCGTGTTCGCGCTCGGCACGGTGCCCCGAAAGACCGAAAAGCTCGGCGAGGGACGTCGCAATGTTGCCGTCACTTTTGGCGGCGCAACGATCGCGCCGGGCGACGCCGTCTACGCCGATCCCGACGGTGTGGTGGTGCTGACCCGCTAGCTCAGGCCGTCGGCGGCGGCAGCAACTGGCCGTCGACCACGGCTTGATCGATGCAGCGCTCTGCGACCGCCCAGACTCGCGAAAGCCCATCGTCGATCGCACCGTTGATCGCCTTCACCCGATCGGCCGTCACGCCATGGTGGCGCCAACTCCCCCCACCAACCGCAACATTGAGCAACAGCGGTTGGAGCCGGTCACACGCATACGCAAACCGGCCTTCGGGGGTCGATCGATCCTCGTATTCGTCCCAGAGCGCTCGGAACTCCGCTCCCTGTTCGGCAGGAAGCAAGCCAAAGATCCGATCGGCAGCCGCTTGTTCGGCGACTTCGGCGGCCGCCCGTTGGGCGTCGTCGTAAATGAAGACGTCGCCGGCGTCGATCTCGACGATGTCGTGGACGAGCAAAATCTTGATCGCCCGCTCGACGTCGACGGGTTCATCGGCGAGTGGGGCGAGGGTCATCGCTGCCATCGCGAGGTGCCACGAGTGCTCGGCGGAATTCTCTTGGCGCGAGCCGTCAGCAAGCATGCTCTGACGCAACACCGTCTTGAGCTGGTCGAGTTCATAAAGGAACGCGAGTCGGCTGACGATCTCATCGCCCGCCTCAGCAGCGATCGCAAGAGCAGTGTCCTTATCCATGGCTCTCCCAGAGCTTGTGGGCCCGAGCCCGGTGACGGTCGGCACCGAGTGCTTCGCAGCGCTCATCGAAGCCAGGCTGCGGCCCGCGCCACGCCATCGCGTCGACGCTGCTCACCGGAGCAGCGAGATCAACGGTGGCGATCCGCCGAAAAAGCAGCGCATCGTCGAACTGTTCACGAAGCGTCTGAGCGAGCTTTGCGGCACCACGCACACTGACATCCCAATCGGCCACATCGTGCGGTACCCGGTCGATATAGCCGTAGCGGGTGAGGATCGCAGCAGCCGACTTCGCACCCCAACCCGGCAGACCGGGGAACCCATCGGCTGTATCACCAACTACCCCGAGATAGTCAGGGATCGACTCGGGCGGCACACCGAACTTCGCGATCACACCGTCACGGTCGTAGATGATCTCTCGGCGGCGATCGAACTGAATAACCCGTCCATCGGCGGTAACACACTGGGCGAGATCCTTGTCGGGGGTGCAGATCACGACCTGCTCGACTCGATCATCCGCCGCGGCCTGCGCCGCCGCTGCCGCCATTGCATCGTCCGCCTCGTGTTCGACCTGGGGCCAGACCTCGAATCCGGAGAGCATGAGCAGTTCTTCGACCTCGGGGAACTGGGCGAAGAGCTCGGGGTCGATCCCAGCGCCGTCCTTGTACCCGTCGTACAGGTCATTTCGCCACGACTCGATGACGTGGTCGGTCGCGATCCCGATGTGCGTTGCGCCATCGGCAACCAGATTGAGCAAGGTGTTGAGCACCCCTCGCTGGGCTCCATGCCGGGGATCGCGGTTCGATTTCGCGTAGTGGAAGCGGAACAGCTCATAGGTGCCGTCGACGAGGTGAACCTTCACGGACCTGACTCTCCCACATCGACACGCGGCAAGATGCACGGGATGACCGAACGGGTTCCGCTCACCGATCTCCCGATTGAGGAGTGTGTCGACGACGTGCGAGATGCGCTCGCCGAGCGAGGGCGATGTGTCGTGACAGCCGAGCCGGGTGCCGGCAAGACGACGATCTTGCCGCTTCGCTTGCTTGATGAGCCCTGGCTCAACGGCCGCACAATCGTGCTGCTCGAGCCTCGCCGTATGGCAGCCCGAGCAGCGGCTCGTCGGTTGGCCCGACTCCTCGGTGAAGACGCAGGCGAAACCGTCGGATGGATCACGCGCGACGACCGGGTGGTCGGGCCGGCAACTCGTCTGGTGGTCGTTACCGAGGGGGTCTTGACCGCTCGCTTGGTCGACGATCCTGCGCTCACCGACGTCGGACTCGTGATCTTCGACGAGTTCCACGAGCGGTCAGTGCCGGGAGATGTCGGCCTCGCTCTGATGCTCGCCGGCGCGCAGAGCGGCGACCACGACGCCCGCCTCCTCGTGATGTCGGCAACCATCGATGCCGACGCGATCGCAGCGCATCTCGACGACGCGCCGGTCGTGTCGAGCCCCGGCCGCACCTATCCGATCGAGCTCGTCTGGCGACCCAAGAAGCGCCGTGAGCCGCTGGCACCGGCCGTGGTACGAGCGGTTCGCGAGGCGCTTCGAGGGCCTGGTGACGTGCTCGTGTTCCTGCCGGGGGTCGCTGAGATCCGCAGGGTCGAACGGGACCTGACTGCCGCCTTAGGCCCCGACGGACCGGCCGTCCTCCCCCTCCACGGCAGCCTCCCGTCAGCCGAGCAGGACGCCGCACTCGTCGCCCGGGCTGAGCGCCGAGTCGTTCTTACGACCAACATTTCCGAAACCTCCGTCACGGTCGACGGTATTACCGCCGTCGTCGACAGCGGACTCGAACGCACGGCTCGACTCGACCCCCGAACCGGGATGAGTGGCCTGCGTACGATCAACTGCAGTCGGGCGTCGGCTGATCAGCGGGCCGGACGCGCCGGCCGTCTGGGGCCCGGGGTTGCGATCAGACTCTGGTCGAAGGCCGAACACGCGGCCCGGGCACCCCACGCCCCACCCGCCATCACCGAGGACGACATGGCGCCGGTCGCCCTCGACCTCGCTCGCCGAACGATCATCGACCCAGCAACCCTGCCCTTCCTCACCCCACCCGACACCGCACGCTGGGCGAAGGCGGTCGAACTCCTGACGACCCTGGGTGCGCTCGACGACACCGGTGCCGCCACCGATCTCGGCCGTCGTATGGCGATGCTGCCGGTGCACCCTCGTCTCGCCCGGATCATCGTCGACGCCCGTCACCCCTGGCTCGCGTGCGTGATCGCCGCCGTCCTTGACGAACGCGATGTGCTGCGAGGCCGTCCCGCCGATCTCCCCGTCGAACTCGCCGAACGAGTGCGCCTCGTCATCGATCCGGACACCCACCATGAGGCCGCCGACGGTCGGGCGTTGCGCACCGTGCGTGACCGGGCGAGGCAACTCGCCCGCCGGGCCGATGTCGAGCCCGGCCTCGGCCCGAACGACGTCGACCTCACCGCCCTCGGGCCAACACTCGCACCTGGCTTTCCCGACCGCATCGCTCGGCGGATCAGTGCGACACGGGGCGGGTTCGTCACCGCCGACGGCAAGGCGTTGAACATCGACCGACGCGAAGCGATCCACGAAGCCGCCGGCATCGTGGCAGTCGACATCGATGCACGATCCAAGCGAGGTGCCGTGAATCGAGCCACCACCCTCGAGGCGAGACTCGACCACCTCGTCTACGCCACCCCAGACCTGGCCGTCACGGTCGCACGGATCCGCGACGAATGGGGGGTCACCCCCACCCCTGGCGGAAGCCACGACGGCATGGGCACGGCAAACGCATTGCTTGCGATCGGTAACGGCGCCTATCTCGAGATCATCGGGCCCGATCCCGATCAGGCCGATCACGTCGGGCCCCGCCCGTTCGGGGTCGACAACGTCACCAAGCCTCGCCTCGTCACCTGGGCCGCAGCGGTACCAGATCTCGACCTGTGGCTGGCGTGGTGCACGGTCCGCAAGCTTGACCCCGGCCCTGCCTTCGCCATGCAGCGCACGACCCCCGCCGGGGACGTCCTTCACTGGCGGCTCACCCTTCCTCCAGGTGATAGCGATGGCATCGTACCCTTCCTCATCGAGTGGCCCGGCGCCACGCCGGCCACTACGGCTGCGGCTGGAGCCGAGCTCTTCGGCTTCGAGCTCTCCCACCCCGACCTTGCCGTCGCCGGGCGGTTGCAGGAGTACGCACTCCCCTACCCCGTCACGCAGTCGGCCGCATCCCTCCGAGCGATGTTGCTGACGCCGGCCGGCATGGTGACGCTCGAGAGCTGACCTCGGCGTTTCGAGCCATGCCGGCACGAGGAATACCGACCAGGTCAGGTCGTCGAAGGCCGAAATATCTCCGTAGTATTTGCCACACAATCGTCAATCTCGTATCGCCACTTCAACACAGACGGAAGCACAGATTCCGATTCTCCCCCCCATTTCTGTGCGGGCGAGATGGACGATTTCCTCGACGGATCAACCGCTGCAAATCAGGGCTGCGAGTCGTTTCCAGTATCGAGCACCGTGCGGCCCTCGAGGGCCCGGCCAAGCGTGAGTTCGTCGGCGTACTCGAGGTCGCCACCGACCGGGAGACCACTTGCGATCCGGCTGACACGAACACCCATCGGCTTGAGGTACTTGACTAGCAACGCCGCCGTCGCCTCCCCCTCGAGGTTGGGGTTCGTGGCAACGATGATCTCCTCAATGTCCTCATCAGCGACACGCGACATGAGTTCCTTCACGCGGAGTTGTTCAACACCCACGCCATCGATCGGGCTGAACGCTCCCTGGAGCACGTGATAGCGGCCGCGGAACTCCTGGGTTCGCTCGATCGCCACGATGTCCTGTGAATCCTCTACCACGCAGACCATGCGGGTCTCACGGCGCGAATCGAGGCAGATGGCACATTCGTCGCCACCTTCGCTCAGGTTGAAACAACGCGAGCAGAACGACACCCGCTCCTTGGCATCGATGATGGCGCGGCTGAGTCGGAGTGCATCCTCACTCGGTGCCTTCAGGAGATGAAACGCAACGCGCTGGGCAGACTTCGGGCCGATGCCCGGGAGCCGCCCGAGTTGATCGATGAGTTCCTGAACCGTCGTGGAGTAACTCACTCGCCCCCCAGCAGGCCACCGAGCCCGCCGAGATCGACACCACCCATCGCTCCCGACTGGCCACCTTGCAACTGCTTCGCGGCGTCGCGCAGCGCTGCGAGCACGAGATCCTCGAGCAAGGAGACATCGTCGGGATCGATCGCCTTGGGATCGATCGACACAGAGCGGAAATTGATGTGCCCGTCGACCTTGATGGTGACGAGGCCACCTCCGGCGCTGCCCTCGACGACCTCGTCGGCAGCAGCCTGCATTCCTGCCATCATCTGCTGGGCAGACTTGAGCAGGCCTCTGAGCTCCATGCCGCCGAGCGGGTTGCCGGCCAGGCCATCGGACTCGTCGCTCATGGCTCCTCCGCGGATTCCTTAGTCTGGAGTTCGGCTCCGGGAAAGGCATCGGTCAACCGTTCGATGATCTCATCGGTGTGTGACGGTGCATCGATGAGATCGCGAAGGTCGACGTCCTCGTCAGCAAGCGGAACCGGCGGTGCCTCTAAGTTAATCGGCTCGACGGGCTCGTCGTCGGGAGGCGCCGGACCGTGATCACCAGCATCGGCGGCGGGTGGGTTTGGAATCGGATCGTCGAGAATCGGTGGTGGGGTGGGCGCGGCTGCAGCGGCTGGGTGTACCTCGTCGACGAGGACATTCCAGAGCCGAGCGAGATCGTCCTCGGATCGGGCGCCTGCGGCAGGACCGAGCACCTCGGTCGCGCGACGGACCACCGTGTCGCGATCGATGTCGAGGTGCGTGCCGGCAAGTTGCACGGCCTCGGAGGGCGACCGAGGCCGAAGCGATCGCAGGCTCGTATCAGGGTCGGTGGTGGGTGCTGGTGCATCAGCGATCGGGTTGAAAGGCGGCGGTTCAGGTGCCGGGACCGGTGGTGGGGCAGGCGTTGCGCTGCCGGGAACGGGCGGCGGTGCCGACGGGGTCGCGGGCGGCGGGGGTGAGGCTGCGGGCAGCGGCGCGTCACCACGCTTCTCCGCAAGCGCTCGGCGAGCGGCTGCCGCAACGCCCGCGCCACCGCCGGTAGCCGCAGTCGGTGGCGAGGTCGGTGCCGGTTCGGGCGTTGACGGAACCGGCGGCGCAACGCTCGACGACTGCGGCTCAGCCTCAGGTGCTGCAGTCGGCACAGGAACCACAGGCGATGCCGGTGACGGCTCCGACGTCGGGGGGCTCGCCGCAGCGGTTGGCGCGCCCCCTGCGAGTTGACGCTCGAGCTGCTCGACTCGGTCACTCAGCGCGTCGAGCGAACGGTCAGCATCGGGACGACAGAGCCGGACGAGCGCGACCTCGAGGTCGACGCGGGGATCAGGCGCCTGACGCATCTCGACAAGCGAGACGCCGAGTGTCTCCATTGCTCGGGTCATGGCAGCGGGAGACATCAGCGCCGCAATCTGTTCGGCCCGATCGGCCTGGGCCGGAGACAGTCGAGGAGGGGGCGCCCCCATCGTGGTGAGGAAGGCGTCGCGCAGCACAGCGAGGACGTCCTCACCGATCGTGCGGGGATCACGGCCACGGCCGGTGGCGTCGCCGACCGACGACAGTGCAACGCCCACATCACGGCCGGCGATCGCCTGGGCGAGCGTGTCGGTGGTGGTGTCGGCCTCGACGACACCTCCTGCGGCAACGACCCGGTCGAGCGCCGAGAGCGTGTCCCGGACCGAACCGCCGCCGGCCGTCACGACGTGTTCGACCGCCTCGTCGGCGACGTCGAGTTCGGCATCCTGGCTCACCCAACGGACGTGCTCGGCCATCTCATCGGCGCCAAGCAGGGTCAGCTGAAACACCTGGCAGCGGCTGCGGATCGTCTCGACGACCTTGTGGGGCTCAGTGGTGGCGAGCACCCAGGTGACATGGTCGGGCGGCTCCTCGAGCGTCTTGAGCAGGGCGTTCTCCGCCTGACTCGTGAGCATGTGGACCTCGTCGAGGATGTACACTTTTGCTCGGCCCGGGGTACCGAGGTTGACCTTGGCGAGCAGGTCGCGCATGTCTTCGACCTTGTTGTTGCTCGCCGCATCGAGTTCATGAAGGTCGAACGAGCGTCCCAGCTCGATGGCGACACAGCTCTCGCACTCACCACACGGCTCGCCGTCGGGGCTCAGATTCTCGCAGTTGAGTGCCTTGGCGAGCACCCGGGCCGAGGTGGTCTTGCCGGTGCCCCGGGGGCCATGGAACAGGTAGGCATGGCCCACCTCGCCCTTGACGACGGCGTTCTGCAGGGCCGACACGACATGGCGCTGGCCACGGATTTCCCCGAACCGCTGGGGTCGGTAGCGACGGTAAAGCGACTGATAGGCCATGCGTCGCAGACTCTACTGCCCGGATGGGTCAGTCTCTGGGCCGACCGGTCGTCACCAGAGCACAAACGCCCGTTCCCGGGAGTGGCGGCCAGGTGATCTGCGGCACACAGGTAGCTCCGTTGAGAGCTGCTGCCTTCCGGCCCTGACTCGGTTCACGGATGCCTGTTGCACAGGACCCGACCGCCACACCCCGGAACGGGCGCTGCACTTATCACGCTAGCCTTCTCCACCGGATCCCGCACTGCGCGGGGCCCGGCACACTGCCTTCGGGCAGGCCCGGAGGGTTGCCAGAGCGGCCGAATGGGCACGCTTGGAAAGCGTGTGAGGTGCAAGCCTCCGTGGGTTCAAATCCCACACCCTCCGCCGGTCACAACACCCCCGGGCCCACCGGTTCGGGGGTGTCGCCGTTTTGGTCTGCCGTGACGGTGGCCAACAGCGTGGATCCGGAAGCCGGGCCGAAGCGGTTCACGGGTTCATCGACCGGTCTGCTGTGATGGAGCCGATGTCCGCCCCTCGCCACCGCTGGATCGTGTTCGGAGCGATGACCGGGGTCTACTTCAGCTTCGGGATCGCCGTCACCGCGATCGCCCCCATGTTGACAACCGTGCGAGACGACCTCGGGGTCAGCCGCAGCGCCATGGGCTTTGCGTTGGGGGCATGGGCGTTGATCTACATCGTCACCGCGCCGCTGGCGGGCCGGTTCATCGACCGGATCGGGCTCGGCTGGTCGCTCGCGCTCGGCGGCCTCTCCGTCAGCGGCTCACTCGTGCTGCGGGCCGCATCACAGGGGCTGGGTTCTCTGTGGTTGGCGATCGCCTTCTTCGGCGTGTTCGGCCCCTTGGTTTCGGCATCGGCCCCGAAGCTGATGGCGACCTGGTTCCCTGACGAAAACGAACGTCGGCGTGGTGTCGGGTGGTACTCGGTTGCTCCGGCGATCGGCGGCACGATCACGCTCGCCGTCACGAACCCGGTGCTGCTCGAGTGGTTCGAATCGTGGCGGCAAGTGCTGGTCTTCGAGGCAACGATCGGTGCGGTGGCGACAGGGCTGTGGATCGTCGTCTGGAACCGGGTCGAACGACCGACCACGACGAGGCTTCAGCCGGCTGCGGCCGGGTCCACCGATGGATCCTTCCGGTATTTGCTGGGCTCGGCAGAGATCCGGTTGATCCTGTTCGTCGCCTTCGCCCTGTTCTTTCTGAGCCACGGCACCAGCAACTGGATGCCGACGATCCTGGAGGAGTTCAGCGGCATGAGCCCGAGCACCGCCGGCGCGTGGCTGGCGATTGGCGGACTCGTCTCGATCGTGGCCGGTGCAACCATTCCCGCCTACGCCACACCGGAACGTATGCATCTGTTGATGGCGGCACTCTTCGGTGCGGCCGTTCTCGTGATGGCCGGACTCTTGCTCGCCCCGACCTCGCTTCACGGACCCATCGCCGTGATCGGTGGGGTGCGCGGCGCCTTAGTCCCGCTCGCGATTGTTACCCTCCTCGCCGCCGACCGGGTCAGCGTGGCCAACACGGGCATCGCGAACGGGCTCTGGTTCTCCATCGCCGAGATCGGTGGGGTGAGTGGGCCACTCGTCACCGGCGCCCTAGCGGACACCGACGCCGGCTACGAGGCGGCGCTGCTCACGATCGCAGCGATCGCTTCACTCGGCGGACTCGTCGCCCTGCGGTCACACCGATACCGGGTCTCGACCTGAGGCGGCATGACGCTCAGCCGGGCATCGCATTCAGCCGGCGAGGTGTACCGCGCTTCGCGGTCTACGGTTCACCCCGTGAACCGGCGCTCCCTCGTTCAACTTTCCGCCGTGATCGTTACGGCTGCGGTGGCGCTCGACCAGAGCACCAAGTGGTGGGCGGAGTCTGCACTCGACAACGGGCGTCTGATCAACGTCCTCCCGACCCTCGAGTTCGACCTTTCCTACAACAGTGGCTTTAGCTTCGGTACAGGGTCGGGGTTTGGACCATGGATCGGCCTGATCGTCATCGCCATGTGTGGCTTTCTCGGATGGTTGATCGTCAACGCCGAAACCCGTCTGCGCGCGGCCATTGCGGCGATGATCCTCGGTGGCGCGATCAGCAACCTGCTCGACCGGATCTTCCGCGCCGACGACGGTGTGCTCAGCGGCGAAGTTGTCGACTTCATCGACGTCACCTGGTATGCGGTGTTCAACGTCGCCGACATCTTCGTCGTTTGCGGCGCGATCGCCTTCGGCGCAAACGAGATCTGGCTGAGCCGTCAGGTCACCGGCGAGATCGACGCCGTCGAGTCGATCGGCAACGGCACGACCTAGCGCTTCTTCACGATGACGTTGCCGGCCGAGTAGCCAGCGCCAAACGAACAGATCACCGCAAGGTCGCCGGACTCGAGGCCGGCCTGGTGGTGAGAGAACGCGATGACCGAACCGGCCGATGACGTGTTTGCGTAGTCCTGCAGAATGTTGGGTTGCTCATCTGGCTCGGGCACGCGGCCCATCACCTTCTTGCCGATGAAGTCGTTCATCGACTTGTTGGCCTGGTGCAACCACAGCCGTTTGAGGCCGGTTGGGTCGATCCCCTCGTCCGTGCAGTGGTCAACGATGAGGTCGCTGACCATCGGCACGACCTGCTTGAAGACCTGCCGGCCGTTCTGCATGAACTGCATGTCGCGACGATCGTCGAGTCCGTCGGGTCGGCTGCGGCGCAAGAACCCGTCGTTGTTGCGAATGTTGTTCGAGAAGGTGGTGATCAACCGGGTGCCGAGCACCTCGAACTGGTGATCGGAGGTTGCAGCCTCCATCGCCTCGACAACCAATGCCGTGCACACATCGCCGAAGATGAAGTGACAGTCGCGGTCGCGCCACTCGAGGTGGCCGGAGCAGATCTCCGGGTTGACGATCAACACCGTGTTCGCTGAACCCGAGCGGATCATGTCGGCTGCGTTCTGCAAGGCGAAGGTGGCCGACGAGCAGGCGACGTTCATGTCGTAGGCGAACCCCTCGATGCCGAGCGCCTCCTGCACCTCGATCGCAACCGCCGGATAGGCGCGCTCATGGTTCGATGCAGCGCAGATAACGGCATCGATCTGATCGCCGCTGCGGCCCGCCTGAGCCATCGCCTGGCGGGCTGCGTCGACCGCCATCTCGGTCATGATTCCCGGCTCATCGTCTTCTCGCTGACGAAGCAGAGGGTGCATGACATCGGGATCGAGCACGCCGGACTTGTCCATCACATAGCGGCGCTCGATGCCCGATGCCTTGAAGATGAAGTCGACGTCGGAGTGCGGGATCGCCTCCCGCTCCCCTGCTGCGATTGCGTCGGCGTGGAGGGCGTTCTGCTTGTCGGCAAAGGCATTGAACGCAGCAACCAACTCCTCGTTGGTGATCACCTCGGGTGGGGTGAACACCCCGGAGCCGCTGATGACCACCTCACGCATGTTCCCCATGGCCAGGAGCGTAGATCGCACGACTCGTCGGTAGGGAACATGGCTACTCGAGAGCGCTTCGCCGATCTGCGGTATCCATCGGCGACGTAGTGACGCCTCCACCACCCGTGCGCGCCATACCGACAGGATCGGCCGCCTCGCTAGTCTTTGGATCGTGACCGACGACGAACTCATGGGTCTGGCTCTCGCAGAGGCCACGACAGCGATCGAACATGGCGACGTGCCCGTCGGTGCGGTGATTCTGCTCAACGGCAAGGTGATCGCCAGCCGCCACGACGAACGCGAGCGCCTCGGCGACCCGACCGCCTCTGCCGAACTACTCGCCATCCGCGACGCCACCGCTCACGTCGGGTCGCGGCGACTCGATGGCGCAACGATCGCCGTCACGATCGAGCCGAGCGTCATGTGCGCCGGCGCAATCCTCGACGCAGGCATGGCACGGGTCGTGTTCGGCGTGCCCGACATGTCGGGAGGTGCGGTCGGATCGCTCTACCAGGTCGGCGCCGACCCTCGACTCGGCCAAGAATTTGTCACGACTCACAACGTACGAGCCTCAGAGTGCGCCACCCTGCTCGCCACCTACCTTGCGGCGGTAGCCTGACCGTGCGTCGATTCGCCATTTCGCTCCTTGCACTCCTCCTCGGCCTGGGCGGCGCCTCGTGCGGCGACGACGCCGCCACGCCGGGTCCACCCGGCCCACCGACCACGAGTGGTGCCACACCGATGGACGAATCGACCACCACGACCGAAGCCGTCATCGCCGGAAATGCAAGCGACGAACTGATCGGGCGCTGGTTGATTCAGACCTATAAAGATCGCGAAGGTCGGTTCAACGACGTGACGATCCGCGGTGCCGTACCGGAGCTCACCTTCGCCGCTGACGGCTCGCTCGTCTTCCACACCGGCTGCAACCGAGGCAACACGACCTACGGCACCGCCGGCGTCTACGACGGCGCCAACGGTCAGGCCCTCACGATCGCCCCCGGCGTGGCCGACGAGGCCTACTGCGACTTCGGCCTCGGCGAGCAGAACATCGCCCTGCCCGCCGCCTGGCTCCAAGCCACGGTGTTCGTGCTCGACGGCGCAACCCTCAAACTGCGCACCGCCGACGGCACGGTCGTCCTTTCCGCTGAGCGAGCCTGAGCTCCTGCCATCTCGCCGAGAGGGCCTCGGCCGAACGTGCGGCGAGCACCGCCGAGCGGACGCGGACAACCCGGTGGGGGGTGGGTCCCTTCTCACGCGACCGCTAGCCTCGTCGCCGGAAGGTTGCCAGAGCGGACGAATGGGGCGGCCTCGAAAGCCGTTGTGGCCTCCGGGTCACCATGGGTTCGAATCCCATACCTTCCGCC
>MDTB01164330.1_pt1 | contig 27717 bp, 28 predicted proteins | sample 811161 | NCBI WGS metagenome assembly MDTB01 (sample SAMN05326650, study PRJNA326480) | marine metagenome | isolation source: seawater | place: Mediterranean Sea | collected 2009
ATAAATTTCTTGAAAGCCCAGTATCACTACAGTTTTTCAAGTAATTGTAAGGGTTTTGAAACATTCCCTAACTTGCATGGCATGCAGGGGGTCAGGGGTTCGAATCCCCTTGGCTCCATTGAATTTTATTAGTGATAGCAATAAATTGGGGCGATTCTCATAAATCTAATGATCAGACTGATATAGCTAGGAAAATACAATTTGATAATTGGTAATTTAAAAGTTAGAAATAAAGTTGACACTAAATGGTATTGGATTAATAAGTTGGTTGAGGAAACTTAGGACACAAAGGACTTGCATATTTGAAACTGTTTGACAGCTATCGCCGCTACCTAGTCCTACCAAAGCAACCAATCTAACTTTTTATTTTTGCTAATTCTTCAACTTTACTTTCAATGAATTGTGGACGAGGCCAAGAGTATATTTTCTCATTGATACCATCAAAAATATTATATGTAAGATCAAATTCAGAACATATTTCAGAGATTTTCTTCAAATGTAAAAGAGTATTTAAAAAACTCATTCTTACTTTTTTACTTCTATTAGGAATTAAAAAAGGCCTGCTAAATGACTAAAAACCATTTGCTAAAAGTATATCCGTGGCCTTATTCAAAGCGCCATTATCATTTTAGAACTATTTATCGTAATTGTATGAAGATCAAATGGCTCTTTTAATGTGTATGGGAACTTACTCCAGTTAAAAAATTTAATAGTGTTTTTCATCTTTTTAATAAAAGGTAAGCATTAGAAGTGATTTCTCTTGCTCTGTGTCTAGAAATATTATATTTTGCGGCGAAATGAGTTTTAATTGAAGAATAGGCTTTTCCTTCAGCCACAATTCCAATACTATGGCAACCTAATCAAGAATTAAACATATTAAATGCCCTACAGAAAATAAATGAAGTAATGCAAAATTCTGGATTAAGTTTAAAAGAAGCAGTTGATACTTTATACGCAAATAATAATAATAATAAGATCAATATTAATTGGAATAAGTTAGTAGATAATTTTAAAGAATATAAAAAAGTTAGCAAGTAATCTTGGGAAGGAAATTTCAATTATTGTTTAAAAGATATTGTAACCATAGGTTAAATACCTTTTGGAAAGATTTCTTTTGAGAATAAAGCGAAAGAAAAAGTTAATTATTTTGAAAAAAAAAATTTTTTAAAGAAAAATTTCTACTTATAGTAGATTGATCACCTTATAAAGATATGATTTTTAACATGGAAAAATGGATCATTATTATCAATGCAAGAATTAATTTTCTTTACAAGTTTAAACCCACTATCCTTAATAAGGTTAATTGATGACAAATAATCTTTTCTAGTCTCGTCTAATTCTATGAGAATACTTTTAAGAGATTTCTTTTGTAAAAAACCTCTTGCTCCTAGAAGAATTAAGTATTCATTTCCGTCTACGTCAACTTTTAAATGATTAGGTATGAAGGGTAGAGAATTTTCTAATGAGTCCAGAGAGGTGCCAAAAACTACTTGAGTATGAATTGGCTTGTATTCATCACCTTTAAAATCAAGATTATTGTCAAATGAATTAAGTGCCCCCCCCCATTCATCGCTGGAAATATTGAACTTTGAGAGTTTTGTCTTATTATGAATTGCTATGCAGTAAGGGGTAATTTTATTTCCAAATTTGTTAAGTCTTATATTAAGATTTAATAATGCATAGTTAAGAGCATCTGGCTCAACAGAAATAACATTTATCCCTTTAAATGCTGCATATAAAGAATAAAGTCCAATATTCGCACCAATATCTAATAGTTTATCCTCTTTATTAAATTTACTTATCCATTCCAGTGTCTCAGGTTCTACACTTTCAAAAGAACTTGCTCTCCATCTTGTTAATTTTCCATAGTCAAGCACTTTAAATATTATTTTGTTGGACTCTTTTATATCTATGTATTTCTTCAATCTTGAATCCCAAAGCGAATTAATCGTGTTAAAAATAATTCGATAAATTGGCCTTAATATAAATTTAATATAATCTGGAATAATTTTTGATATTCCCTTTTTAAAAATCATAAAAATATTAAAACCCTATTAATTCTACTATATTTTTTTGAATGTAAAATATTATCTCAAAATTTTATCTTTAAAATGTTCCTACACCTCACCAACTTCTAAATGCTTAGATAATTCTACTCTTAAATCTGCTCTAAGCTTTTACCACAGGTGTAACCACTTTAAATTCTGAATAAAAGCTCAAATTAATTTCAAATTTTTATCAGATTAATACAGTTTTAGAAGATAAAGTACTACCTTCAGTTAATGAAAAGGAAGATGAAGAAAAATAATTATGCCTTATTAGAAATAATGAAAATAAGCAGTAACTGCTCAAAAAAGTTTTGAATGGAATTTAATTCTTAAATATCTTGATCATTTTTAAGTTTATCTATGAAATTTTGAGAAATTGAAAGAAGTAAGTAAGTAGGATTTACATATCCTGCGTTTGATAATATTGCATTTGAAATAATATGTACATTTTTACTTCCTTTCAATCTCATTAAATCATAATTATCATTAATAGAAACTAAATCACTTAATCCTCCCCCTAGATGGTAAGAGTCAGTTACATTCTTACGAAAAAAATCTAATGATTCTGATCTTGATTCAAGATTAAATTTCGGTATTATTTTGATAGAATGTTTATTTTTAATTTTTTCTAATATATTTTTTATTTCCTTAATAAAAAATATAAACGCATCTTCATCTTGTTTATTCAAATCCCAATTTAATCTAATAAGTTCTTTATCAAAAATAAAATTATTTTTAGTATGTGGAAATGATTCAAAATCAAGAGTTAATGAAGCTTTTAAACCCTCCGATAAATAAAGTTTCTTATTAAAGAGTTTATGAAAAATTAATTTAGTAATATCTTTATATTCATAAATCACTTTTTTACAGTTATTAAATATCTTGAGTAAAGAATGTTTTTCTTGTCGCATATCTAAAAGTAATTTAATATATTTATAAGGTCGTATTTCATCAAAGTTGTGAGTAAAGTGAAAAAATGCATTTGGATTATCTAAATTATTTACAAATTCATAATGTTTTCTAATTGAAACTTTTTTACTAAATTTAGGACATATTAAATCGTTGAATTTTGATTTCTTAGGGATTTGGATTTCTGCTATCTTTACAGATAAATGATCATGCAATCTTGATCCTATTTTACTAGGCTTTTTCAAGCAACTTAAATCATTCCAATATTTATTTACTAAGTAATTGCTATCTATTGTGCCAGCACAAATTAAAAATCTTTTGGATTTTATTTTAAATTTGCCATGATTATTTCTTAAAATAATTGAATTACATTTTTTTGGGTTTTGACTTTTGGAATCTGAATGAAAACCTATAATTTTTGTTGATGAAAAAATCTTGAAGTTTGGGTGATTTTTGCAAAACTTTATCCATTTTGATGTTAGGTCTCTATTCCTTCCATCAAGTGTATGAATAATTGAATTAACAATTTCTGTACCTGGGATGGAAAAGGTTTGATCATGTTTTCTATTGGCATCAGTTTTTAACTTTAAGATTTCATCAACAACTTCATAGTTTAAAAAATATCCTTTGCCATTTTCTTGCATATTTTTTTTATCATGGCCTAGGCATTCCAAAAGATTAGCAGAGGGGGGTCTTATTAGACCTCCTCCCCAAAATGTACTATTTCCTCCAACTATATGATTTCTTGCTTCAAAAGCTCCTTTATGATATCTATTCATACATAATAAACTAGGTTCTGTACATATTATTTTTTTTAAATTGTTAGAACCACAATCAACTACTCCCACTGATAATCCTTTTTTTAAAGCACTATAGGCTGTATATGAACCAACAATCCCGCAACCAACTATTAAAAGATCAAAATTATTCTGCTTCAAATATTTAAACCTCTGAATTTTTCTATAATTGAAATTCTTTTGGAAGTTAAAACAATAGAAATATTCTTATCCAGAAATTTCTTGACATAGTCAATAAACGAAATTTCATTATTAATATTAGTTTTATAAGATTTGAAAATATTAAAACCAATAATATTTTTATTAATATTATTTTTAAGTAAATCAACTTGTTTAATTGGAGTGAGAATAGTATCTATTATTGAATGATCTACTAAATCTTTGATTGAATTATTTATTCCTGAAATTCCAAATCTTAGAATTTTTCCTTCTTTTTTTAATTTTAAAGCCATATCGATGATTTTCAAAAGTTCCGCTTCTTTTATTGGCTCTATAGGCTCATGTATTAGATAATCGTCAACATAATCAATGTTCATTCTTCTAAGAGAATTCTCTAGACTAAGTTTCATTTCATTTGGAGTATAAATTCTCTGATTGTATTCTTTACCATAATTCTTATAGTCCAATTTTTTTAATATTTTAATTAGATATGAAAAATCCCCATATTTTTCCCCAAATAGGTTTATTGGTATTCCAAATTTTGTTATTATTCTGGGTCTGAAATTAGAATTTTTTATTAATTTTCCTAATTCTTTTTCATTTAACCCATTTCCATATGCTGGAGCAACATCAAAAGCTTCAAATCCTATCTCTAAAGCCTTATTTAAAATTCTTTGCCTCAAGTACGAAAAAGGTAGATGATGGATGCTTCCTAAACCAAATATAATTGAAGCTTTAACTTTATTTGTAGATATAATTTGCGTATTTTTGGATTTTTTATAGTTCATTCCACTTTATTTTTTTAAAATTTGAGTTTTTTTGAATAAAATCCGATAATTGTTTCGCAGATTTTGATTCATGAATTCTCCAATCCTCTAGGTATCCTGGATGAAAACCTACTTCTAAAGATTCATTGTTTTTTATTTCTTTAAATAAATGTGGCCAGTCTAAATTTTCAAAATGGCTGCTCATAAAAAAGTAGTTTGTCGTCTCGAACTTATTTTTAATATTTGCTTCAAGCATACTATTTAGCCAAAAAGACCAGCTTAACACTGATTTTTTTGTAAAAATATTTTGAACGCTTCTTATCTTGCTGATTCCTAAATACTTTTTAACTGAAAAAATCGCTTTTGCAAAAGTTGGCAACTTGTGTATATGTCCATGTGAATCTATATGTGAGACAGGAACGCCATTATCTTTCAAATAATTAACCTGCTCAATTGTTTCTAAGGATATTTCTAATGGGGAAAATTTATTAAAAAGTAAGCTTTTCCGAACTTCTTGTGAAGGATAAAATCTTCCGTTTTTATTTACCAATGAGGGGACTACTTGAGGAGAAAGTACTGGATTCCCCTCATCAACAAAATTTAAATGAATTCCATAAGAAAATTGAGTATTTTTTTTTGCATAATCTATGGCTCTGCCAGTTGCAGGCATGCCAAGTAATATAGTTGCGCTGTTTAATATTCCTTTTTCAAACAAATCAATAGTGGCATCAACAGTATCATTAGAGATCCCAAAATCATCAGCATTTAAAATTATTTTCATAATTACCAAAAAAAGGCATCGCCATCCACAGGAATTATAGAATATTTATCTTTTGAAAATTCTAAATTGGATGAATAGTTTAGAGGTTTGTAATTTAAGAATGTGCTCATTTCTCTTAGTCTTATTAATCCAAGCAAAATATTCAAAAATGAGACATCTTTATGATTTGATATATTCAAAATCAAATCGGCATCGGTTTTTTCCAGAAAATCAATCGTTAGTGCAAAAAGAATTAACTTATTTAAAAAATTCTTTGTTTTCCAATACATTATGCTGGAAATCTTAAAATCTTTAGTTGATTTTCCTGCGAAGAAATTATAATTTCTTTCCTTAATAATTGAATATCCTATTAGTTTATTTTTTTTATTTGTAAGTAAGCAAATGTTATTCTTACCTAAATTTTTAAATTTTGATTGAATTATCCAGTCAAAATATTTCTTGTCTCTAGAAGTTACATTTAATTTATATGAAAAAATTGATTCTTCAAAAGATAATAAACTCTGGGAATACTTATTTTTTAAAATTAAACTATAACCTAAAAAACTTATCAAAAAAACTAAAATTTTAAAAGGTAACCTATAAAATAAATAAACAATTCTATAAACTAATGAACAAATTAACAAAATATAAGAATTTTTAAAAAACAATTTTATAAATTTTTTTGGTTTTAAAATTAAAATAAATTGGGAAGATTGAAATTCTAACCACTTTAATCCCCGATATAAATGTTTGGCATTTGAAGACGGGTAGTTAACAGCAGTTATTCTATAAATAGTTTTTACTTTTTGAATTAAGAGTAATCCAATATAAAATTTTCTATATTCTTTTACAACCTCTAAATTTGAAAGCCAGCAAACTTTTTTCTTAAGGTTGCCAATTTTTATAAATGTAGGAATACAATGAACTACTCCAACAACTTTCTTTTCGCAATAAGCGATTATAAAAATAGTGTCATTAATTGAACAAAAAGGATTAGTATGGAATACTTTTAAGTGACTTTTTGAAATATGAGTAAGTTGATTAGGATCAATTTTTTTATTTAAATTAATAAATTGGGTTATATTTTTTTTTGATACTTGTTTAAGTTCTATTTTTGCTGTCACAGTTTAAAAAATCAATTTTGATAATAAGAATAAAAATCTTTTAGAGTTTTTTAAACCTATGAGAAAGAGTAAGTTTTTCGTATCTAATTTTTAACGGTCTCATATGTTTTACTAAATTATTTTTCAAGAAATTTTCAAAACTTACCTTATCAAAATCTTTTTTATCTTCTAACTCTATTTTTAACTCTAAATGTTGGCCAGTGAAGGGATTCGGAACAGCATAGGCTTTAGCAAATTTAACTCCAATATGCTTTAAACAAACTAATTCAATTTCAGAGGGCATAAATTTGAGGCCACCAACATTTATAACGTCATTATTCCTTCCAATTATCCTAATATAATCTTCTTCGTTTTTTTCGACTATATCATCTGTACAGTACCAGCCATCAGAGTCGAAAGGGTTCTTAGAATTCATATAACCAATCATTCGAGATTTAGATTTAATGTAGAGGATATTATTAATCACTTTTGTTTGGACGCCTTCGCCGCCGACTTTCATAAATGTTGAATCATTACTAAGAGACTTTATTCTCATTATCCCTAGTTCAGACATTCCATACGTTTGTCGAAATTCAATGTTAGGTAAAATTTTGCATAATTTTTTCAAGGTGATTTCATCCATTCTCTCGGTTCCATAACTTATTATTCTTAATGACTTTGTATATATAATAGGATTTGAGTGTAAAGAAAGTAATCGTAAGAATGTAGGTGTAGTTGGCAAAAGTTCTATTGCATGCCTTTCGCACATTTCTAAAACTTTTTGGACTGATCTTTCTTGGAGAGACACTACAGTCCCTCCATTGAACAGCATATGAAATAAAGTATTTAAACCACCAATATGATCAAATAATAAAAAAGTCAATGTTTTTAATGGTGGTCTTACAGTTTTGTATCTTTCCAAAAAATCAGAAAAATTGTGTAATATAGCTTTTGGTCTACCTGTAGTACCAGTGCTAAACAAAATTAAACCAGGATTTCCATTATTTCTAAGTTGATCTAAAAGTTTATGAGGTTTTTGAAATTGCGATATTTCCGATTGAAGTAAATTTTTATGAAAAATATATTGAGCCTTAGACTCTTCTAGAAAATACTCATGTTGTTTAATAGTTTCTTTTGTTAGGGGTACAACTATACAGCCTTTTTCTATAAGTAGTAATAATGTATAAATACTTTTGGGTTCAAAGTCTCCAATAATAGCTACAACATCCCCTTTTTTTAATCTATTCAAGCCAATAACTTCAATATTTTTTAATTGGTCAAATTTCAGTTCATTATCTTTGTCAACGTAGAAAGGTTGCGGTTTTTTTGACCAAATTTTATCTAGTTTATTGAAAATCATGCAACCCCTCCTACATGTAGTATCTGTCCAGTAATGTTATTTGATAAGTCACTTAAAATTAATTTAACAATACTTACTACATCTTCGGTATACATATTTCTTTTAATAATCTGTCTGTTAATTATATGAGATATTTGTTTTTCACTTATTCCTTTTAAAAGGTTTGTTTGTATTGGACCAGGAGCAATGCAGTTTACAGTAATTTTAAATCCTGCAAGTTCGTTTGCAAAGGATTTAGAAAAACCCTCCACGCCTGCTTTGCTTGCTATGTATATTGATTCTCCTTTCAAAGCAATAGGAACAGCAATAGTTGAGAAGTTGATAATTTTTCCACCACCACTTTTTATTAGAAGTGGTGCAAAAATTTGATTTGAATAAATTGTGCCTATTAAATTAGTTTGAATAACTTTGTTTGTTACCGAAGCAGGAGTTGTCAAAGCAAGATTCATTGAAGCTATACCTGCGCAATTAATTAAAGCTTTTAATTTACCTTTATTCAAATCTTTTATATGACGATAGACTTTTTTAAGCGATTCATAATCTGTAATGTCGCATTCAATATGAAATTTACTATCTATCATCCTTCTTGAAAGAGTGTAAACAAGTTCGCCTTCCTCGCGCAAAGTTTGTGCAATTGCTTTACCTATACCTGCTGAACCCCCAGTTATTATTATCAACTTTATTTGACCAATAAATTTTGTCTATTGAATTCATCGGTTAAAGTTTGAGGATTTTTAAAGATACTATTTATATTTGACATTGCTTTCTCAGAAGTCCAATCAAATTCAAATCCATGATTATTAGATTCCTCTTCAAGTGCTAAGCATAGCTGAACAATATTCATAGAATCAAACTCAGGAATTCCTCCAATCAGAATTGTTTGAGAATCAAGTTGAATGGTATTTTTATTATTTTGAGATAAAATTTTATTTATTATTTCAATTACCTTTTTAACTTCTATCACAATTAATTTATTTTATAAAAAATTTTATCAAATTTTTTCAGGCAAATAATTGTTGTAAAGAATAATTACTTTGCAAATCGGCTTTCCAATCAAGCTCATCATTTTTTCTCCAGCTTCTATAGCAAGTGCAATCACACTATGAATTTCAAAATAGAGCTTATTTTTTGCTAATATCACCCTCTTTCTGATATCGAGTTGTTGGTTTCTTTTATCTTCGGTTAGGTTTATGGTCCTTCTTATTTTTTATTTCTTCTACATCACCTATTATGTTTGTTCTATCAAAATGTAGTTTAAGTTCTATTTCTAGCTAGAACATAAGTTAAATCTTTTGGTCTAAAATATGATCTTGTAATAAATCAATTACCTTAGTAGAATTTAAAAAAATAAAAAAATAAAAAAATAATAATGAAAAATAATTCTTTTATACAGTTTTTTATATTCTTATTATTATTTATATTTTTTCCAAGTGCTGCTAAAGCTTATGCTGGTCCTGGAGTAGCGATAGGTTTTATAATAGTTTTCTTTACAGTTATATTTGCCTTTTTTGCTTCTTCATTTATTTCTATATTTAAATTTTCAAAAAAAGCATTCTCATTTATTAAAAATTCATTATTAAAAAAAAGAGGGAGTCAAAAAAAAATAAAAAATAAAAAATAAAAAATAATCTTCTCAAGTTTTATGATTGAAATTTTTTTAACCTTAATAAATTTAGCTTTTATTACTTTTCTATTAAAAAATATATCAAAAAGAGCTCGTCTAAGAATTACTTTTGAGAATTATTTATATTCATTAAAAGAAATTAATAAAGTCAAATCCTCGATTAACGAATATGAATTAATTCTAAATTCAATTAGTAAAAATGGTATTAAGTTGCTTATAAAAATCCTCTTCTACATTATACCTTTTATAATTTCTTATTTAATATTGATAAAGCTATATGAATCAATCAATACTATAATTATTCTTTCATCAATACCTTATTTGATATGTTTAACTAATATAAAAAAATGACTTCTTACAGTTATCTTGATCAAGTTCTTCATAAGCAGTTTTTGGGTGACAATTCCCTATCAAATTATCTCCATAAAAGAATTTTAAAAAAATCAAGCACTTTACCAAATAAAATTAAAAGCAAAAATATATTTATAACAGGTCTTGCCAGGTCAGGTACTACTGCTCTACAAAATAAAATATTTTCAAGTGGTGAAATCGGTAGTCTGATGTATAAATTTATGCCTTTCATCTTATATCCAAAGTTAGCCTATAAATTTTCTAAACTTAAAAGTGACAAAAAAACTGAGATCAAAGAAAGACTGCATAACGATGGAATTAAAATTAATATTAATTCTCCAGAATGTTTAGACGAAAATTTTTGGATTAAGTCAGATAAAAAATTTTATGGTAAAAACTATTTAAGACCAATATCTATATCCAACTATTTATTAGATGCTTATAGTTACTTTTTAAATGAGTATCAATCTGTCCAAGGCTTTGATCGAATGTTGATTAAAAATAATAATAATCACTTACGTATAAAAAATTTATCAGAATTTTTTAATGAATCATTTTTTTTAGTTCTTTTTAGAGATCCTTTATCACATTCCATATCTTTATTATCTCAACATAGAAATTTTATTAATCTTCAAGAAAAAGATCCATTTATCTTAGAGTATATGAATTTAATAGGTCATTTTGAATTTGGGAGTGGAAGCAAATCCTTTATATATAATGAGGAAGAGGAATTTCTTTCTTCTGAAAATAAACTTACACTAAATTATTGGTTGAAGCAGTGGATAAATACACATAGTTGGTTTTTAAATGAGCAAATAAATAATATTGAAAATGTATTATTTATTTCTTATGAAGATTTGTGCAGTAAAAGAAATTATTATAAGAAACTATGTAAAAAAATAAATATCAAAAATTATAAAAGTGGTCTTGAATTTAATTTGGCAAATAAAAAACTAAATAATAAAGATTTCGACTCTAAATTAGTTACAAAAGCAATGAAAATTTTTAATGAATTAAAATTAGTTTGTTTTAAATAAAGTAAATATTTCTAAATTCAAAAATTTTGTTTTTCACAATATTTGAAAATTGATACATCTAAGTTATTAGGCAATTTATTTAACCTTCTAGACCAACTAAGCTGATAGGTAATTTTATTATCACCTTTTTCTTTATTTATATATTGCCAAAGTAATTGATTATCATTTAAATCTATTTCAAATAAATGTCCATTATTAGTTTCTTCAATCATTAATGAATTATTTGCTTTAACAAAATCAGATAGCCCTTGTGTGTCAGTTCTTGGAATATATTCATTTTTTAAAAACTTAAAATCGATAAAATCATAATTATATTTTTCATGCTCAGTTTTAGTTGTCAAATTTATTAATTCATTATTTTTAAATAATGGTAAATCCTTAAAAAATACTATTCTATTATTAATAATTTTTTCTAAATTATTTTCAAAATTAATGTCTCTAATAAATTTATATTGATTATTATCAAAAATTGAAATGTCCAAAGAATCACTTTTTTTGTTCAAAATATCTACATCGTGTTGTTTGGAAAAAGCATTATCCAAAATCCAAATAATCTCATTAGTATTTGGATCAAAAGCAATCACTCTGGATTGATCTCTTAAACTTAATAAATTTATAAAAGTTCCATCATTACGTTGAACAGGTTGTACATCATTTAAATGAGAATTCATTTGAACTAAGTCATTAGCTATAAGATTATTTTTGAAGATATTATCTAGGGAATATTTTTTAATTAAATTCAAATCTTGATCTAAAATTGCATAACCATCTTTTGAAATTAATTCAGAATTTCTAATTTTTATAGGAGCATAAATCCTTCCTATTTCATCAATTTCTAAACTATGGTGAAAATCTATTCCATTAATTTTTGTGTGATCTAAATATGCTCCGCATTTATCTAACTTGATTAAAGGATCAACACCTCCAACAACAGTTGTTATGATTGAACCGTCTTCCAACAAAACTGGATGTATAAACCTAGTAAAATTTCCAAGGTATTCATTTACTTCTTTCCTTATCTTAGACAAATCAATATTATAAGAATTTACTAATTTCTGTTTATTTAAATCCCAAATTTCAATTGAAGGTAATCCATTCTTATTAGGAAGTCCTCTAGAAAGCAAAAGAAAACCAGCATTAGGTCTCTCTCCAGGGGAATAATAAAAATTAAATCCTGCATCTAAATTTTTAAATCGTTTCCTTGTATCTTCCTTAGAAATTAATCCAGTAGTTAAAAATTCCCCACTTATCTGTTTGATACGAATTAATTTTACTACCTCCCAAATGGCCTTATCAAAAACTTGAGCTGGATATAAAACATTTTTAAATTTTCTGCAAGTATCATTATTATCGTTGCATCTTGTTAAATAAAAAACAGATATCCCTGCATATCCGATTATTAAAAAGAGAACAATAAAAATCTTCCTTAATTTATCCAAAGATTTAGCAATATATTTTAAAATTTTAGAGTTTTTTAAATTAAAAGTTATTTTTCTTAACAATATTAAACTCTTTATAAATTACTCTGGAAGGTAATTGGTTTGAACTCCTATTTTAGGTTCTCATTTACCTTGGCTAAACTGTAAATGTTTTCAAAACTTAATACTACATTTAAGGGATGGTCAAGTGGTTTAAGGCTCTAGTCTTGAAAAGTAGTTATTAAGAAAGTCATTGCAATTATTTCTGAGAGTAAGTAGAAATAAAGTTACGAATAAGTTCCGAATATCTAAACTGTGTATTTAAAATCCTAATTTTCAGATTATTTTATTTTTGACATTGCTCAATATTTGCGAAGAATAAATAATAATAAGATCTGAATTGTTTTTTAGATACCTTTCATCAAGCACAACTAGCCAAATTTTTCTAGAGCTAATTATGTAGCTACACCTTTATGAAAAAACAGAAATTCGACTCCAAACAATCAGGTTAAGAGCTAAATCCATCAATTTGTATTCCCTAGAATTAACATTAAATCCACAATAATAAGTAAACGCAGAGTGAAGAAGATCTAGTGAATAAGGAAAACTTATTTCCCATTATTGACGGTAGATGTAAGAAATGTCCCTGCTATGGTTAAATTTTTAATAAAGAAATCAATACTGTAGATAGAAATCAACCTATTTTTTAAGAAAATTATCCCCTACACAATTTAGTACTAATAATAGTTAAAATAATTAAATAAGCTAGAAACTCTAATAATTAACTTTATTTTTTTTCCTCGAATATTCCTCTATACCAATCATATTTCTATAAAATAAACATTGTAAAAAATGATACCAAAGTCCCCTGCGGCCATCTAAAAAACCTAATCTTAAAATATATCTATATAAAAAAAGAAATAGTGATGATACTTCGAAGGGAAGTGAGTAATAAATTTTTTTTAATACACTTGAATTCTTTTCTAAACCTTTTTCCATATCTTCCAACTGTCTTTCAACATAAGCTACGTGTTTAATAACGAAATCAGAAGGGGTGATAAGTGAAGCATCATAAAAATCAATATCTGATTTATATTCTTTATAACCTTTATTAGCAACAAGTTTCTCATCCATCTCTTTAATACTGTGGGATGCGCCATCTGGTCTCCATAATCTAGGAATAAACCGTCCGCTAAGCGTCCCATACTTTAAATGTTTCCCCTGAAATACACGTTGAAGTCTTAAGTATATTAGGCCTACATCATCATTAATATTTGCTAATAATTTTTTTAATTTTTTGATTGAATTTGTTGTTAAGTACTCATCAGCATCTAGTCTTAGAACCCAATTACTTGTATTAGTTAAATCCCTAGATAGAAAATAATTAACCTGACCTTTTGGATTAATATACTTATTTTGTAAAATAGTAACTCCAAATTTTTCTGCAATTTTTATGGTCTCATCGCTAGAAAAACTATCAATTAAATAAGTGTTAACCTTAAGTGAACTTATAGATTTTAGGCATCTACCTATATGTATTTGCTCATTTTCTGTAAGGACGATTATTGTTAAAATATCTTTAAGGTTCATCTGATTAATTTTCAACTTTTTACTATATTTTATTACTTTGCACGGAAAAGAAAAAGTGTTTTATAAATTATAATTTAAATGTATGTTATTTTTTATATAGCATTAAATATATATTTTATTTAGTCAAATTGAATGGATATAAAAATTATTAATAATATATTCTTTATTATGAAATTAAAAGGTCATTTAACATTGATCTAAAAGATTTGAAGGATGCCAAAATTATTTAATATTTTTATCAATTCCTATCAAATTGAATTAACTTTAAAATTTTAAATCCTAATAGTTAAAATTTTACTTGTTATTAAATAATAACCGCTATCATCTACAAAGACTTCTACTTTAAGTTATTCAATTGAATTCAAGCATCTCTTTAGATATAGCTCTTTATTAAAAGTGAGTTTTAGTATTGATAACTTTCTATTACTAGAAATTATTTTTTAATATTAAAGAAATTTTCTATTCTTGATAATTCTATGTGGCATTGTAGATGAAACGACTTCGTTGTTATAGACATTTTTAAAAATTGTTGATCTTGCAGCGACTACAGAATTATCAAATATTTTACAGCCACGATTTATATAAGTATCAGCTCCGATCCAAACATTGTCTCCAATTATTATTGCTGATGATTTAAGAGGCTTTTGCTTATCATCAATATCATGGGATGCAGTACAAAGAAAAGAATATTGACTAATGGTTGAATCTATTCCTATTTTAATAGGAGCAACATTATATATTATTGTTTTATAAGACAAACATGCTCTTGAATCAATATAAAGATTTCTAGGTGAATAAATGTCACTACTTGGATAAATTAAAGATGACCATTTAATTTTACTCCCGAACAACTTAAGAATAAGAACCCTTATTTTAAAAAAACAACTTGGAGTTAATTTAAATATTGTTTTCCCAAAAACTCTCCAACATATTAAGTAAATTATATTGATATACATAGAATAAAGACTTTAATAAATTTATGAAAATAAATGAAATATAGTAATAAATGCGAAATAAAGCAAGAGAATTTATTTAATTTAGTCTCAATAAATTATATTTAATAATAATGTAAATTTAATTATGTTTTTATTACAAATGCTCTAAAACATCATACATTAATGTCATGTTGCTAAAAATTATTAAATAAGATGCTTTTAAAAAATAATTTTATTACTTTAAATTTACCAGAAAACTTAAAGGATTTTAAAAATTATCGAGAAGATCCATTTATAATTTTTGAACAAGATAATTTATTAAATATCAATGCATACAAAAAATTAATTGATGAAATTCATGGTTTAGAAAAATTTAACTTCATCGCAGTTGGGGGTAAAAAGGCGAGGGAAATTGGCGGACACAATTTAAAGTCTCTAAAAAACAATACCTTTAAATCACTTTGCGAAATTCTCCTTAGTAAAGCTTTTTATAGTTGGTTCGTGAGAACTCACTTACCTTATTTCAAAAAAAATAAAATCAAAATCTATATTTATAATCAAAATAATATCTTTTTTCGTATTTGCCGCAAAATTAGGAATCTTCTCAATCTTCCTATTTCATTTTACATAACTTTTATTGAATATTCATCAATTACTAAAGGAAATTTTATTCCCCCCCATACAGATGTTAAACAAAAAAGACTTAGCTTTGTTTATTATTTACCTGAAAAATCAAAAAGACTTTCAGAAAAAATGAAAAATGATTTGGGAACTAGATTTTGGAAATTAAAAATAAATGCCAAGACTAATCTAAATACTTTCAATTCTAATCTTCTTGATGAAGAAGTTTCTAAAATTTTTTTTGATAATTATGAAGAGTTTTTAATAGCTTGCTTTGAAAGAAATAAGATGGTGGGATTTATAAAAAATGACATTAGCTGGCATACAGTTAAGACCAATAATTACGATTACGATAGAAGGGCAATTGTAGTTAATGTTTTTGAAATTTATTAAACTAATAATTTAAGTGTAATAATCTTTATATAAAGTAAGTTTAATTTAGAATTTTTTTTAGTTTTGGAATAATCTTTTATTTTTTCGTTTTTTTAAAAAATAATTAAAAACATTCTTATTAAGACCTGTTTTATAAATAATTTTTGTCATAAATTTATTTCTTCCTAATAAATGAGGACCTCCAAGTTCTTGTTTACAAGTTTTACATACACCTTCTTTTTTACCTGATTTTATAAGTGCAATTCTTTTAGGAGCAAGGTCTCTGTAAAAATGAAAAAGGTTATAATCCTCAACTGACAAATCACCTATAATTGCATCTTTAGAATCATTATTATCAGATCTTGTATGGCAGCATAAAATACCAATACCATTAAAATCTATTGTTACTTTATGAATAGGACTAAAACATGCTGAAGTTCTATGATAATTTTTTTTATCCCCATCAAAAATACTACCTCCTCGAGTAGAAATTATAGTTTCAGAAGAAAAATTATGGCAGTTTATAATTGTCTTTAAAGGTGCATTTTTAAAACAAAACTGTCTATTATTTATATCTTCTTGTTTAATATTAGAGATATCGTAATTCGATTTTCTTTTTAATCTATCAACAGCTTTAAGAATATTTTCGTCATTATATTGTTCGCCATGTGGTAAATATAAACTTATTTGCAACATATCCAATCCAGCTAAATGTAATTTACTTAAGGTATCTGGTTTAAGATAATCTCCGTTACTTATCAAATAGAAAAATGAATTCTTCAATTTTTTTCGAGCATAAGTAATATTTTCGAAAATGGATTCGAAAGCTAAAGGTTCATGATATCTTGACCAAATAAGAGTTTGATCATAATTGATCTCTTCTAAATTTTTAATTATTTTTTTGAAGATGGAAGGTTTTAGTAATGTATTTTCAGTTCGCCTATCAATGAAACTGTTTGGACAAAACCAGCAGGTTCTATTACAAAAACTATGATTTTCAATTTCAACACTTCTTACATGATTAGAGAAAAGTCTTTTAACTTCCTCTAAATCTGTTCTATCACTAAATAAAGTTTCGGGTAAAATATTAGCGTAAATTAATCTTTTAAAAGAATTAAGCATAATTGAAGTAATTCAATTTATTCAAAATTATTTTAATTCTATAAGAATAATTTATAAATAATTACAAAGTTAACAAATTAATTAAAAAAATCAACTTTTAGATTAAAAAAATTAATTATTTAACCTGGCGAATAAAGGTAAAGAATTTATAAATGAAGATAATAAAAATAATGAATTATGAATTTCTAAAATAAAATCTTTACTAAAAAAACATATCAACAAATAGCCTAAGCTATTTATTAATTAAAACACTTATAGTGATATCTAAATAAATTCGAAGTTTATTTTTAGAAATTACCAAATTTTTAAAAGCGATAATTAAATATTTTCGATAATCCTAATATATTCCTTTAAGATAATCTCATGGTTAGCATTTTTAATTACAAAGTTTCTTGCATTCTCGCCAATATCAACAAGTTTTAATGGATCACATTTTAACTCTAATATCCAATTCGCCAGATTAATAAAGTCCTTATTTTTAAACCATTTTCCGCAATTGTTTGCTTCAACTATATTTTTCAGATAGGATTTTTCATTAGATATTATTCCTACTGCATTTTTACATGCTAAATGTCCGTAAATTTTTGAAGGCGCTACTATGTCAGTAGCTTCATCGATAACAGAAACTAAACCAATATCAGCTGCAGATAATATATATTTCAAATCTCTCTTTTCTTGATATGGCAAAATAAGGCAATTAGAAATATTTTCAACTGAAATAAATTTCCTTATTTTTTTATTATGAAAACCATTTCCTATAAATACAAAAACTATTTCATTTTGGTTTTTTAGATGTTTTGCACAATCAAGGATAGTCTGCAAGTCATGGCATCTACCTTGATTGCCAGAATAAAGTACAACAAATTTATCTTCTAAATTAAAATTCTTTATAAACTTATTTTCGAATTTATTAATTTTATATAATTTATTAGTATCTTCCCAAGTAGGTATAACAGTTATTTTATTTTCTATTGAGGGTAATTTTTTACTTATTCTGGACAACATATTATCACTTAAAACTATTATTTTTTTTGATTTTTTAAAAGCTTTATTTTGCAAAAAATGGCAGATTCTAATTATAAAATTATTTTCTTTTAATATTTTAAGATCAATAAGAATTTCTGGATAAAGATCAAATAAGATTATTACGTAGGGTGACTTTGAAAAAAAACTGACTAAATATCCTATGACTGGCATAAATGGTGGGGCACTGGTAAAGAAAATAATATCCTTTTTATTTGCATCAAATATTAACTTAACTCCTACCCTAAGAGAAAATAAAAGACTCCTTATTATCTTTATCCTTTCAATAAATTTTATGGTATTTGTAAATCTTGTTCGCCAAATTACTAAACGATCTAGATTCTCAATATGTTTAGCATTACTTTTTGCATTAGAGTAGTAAGCATAAGTCGTCAAAACCCTAACCTTATAATTTTTAGAACACAATCTAATAGCTAAATCTTTTAATAATTGACCAGTGGCAGCATAGTCAGGAGGGAAATATTCATTTATAAAAAAAATATTTCTCAATTTCCTTTTATCCATGCTTTAATAAGAAAAAATTAATAATTATATAATTTTAATACTATAAGCAATTTAAGTAATCATTTATAGTATTTATTAATCATAATAAGTAATTATAAATAGCATTAAACATTTGAATACCTGTTAAACATATTTTTACAATCAAACTTTTAATTTAAATTTATTACCAATAAATGTTTGAATTTTAGAAAATTTAATTTATTATTATTATTATGATAAAAAAATTTGAGTTAACCACTTTTTATTTTTCAATTATTATTTTATTAAGTTGGTGTATTGTTCCAGGGATTTTTCAATTAACTAATGATGACATCATATTTTTTCATTCAATATATGAAAAATCACTTTTCCCAGAATCCCTTATATACGCAATTTTATTGGTAATTTCTTATGTAATTACATTTTTTATTTATTATCAATTTAATAAACAAAATTATATTAAGAAGTTATACATAAATAATCTAAGAAATAATGAAGATAAAATATATTTATCATTTTTATTACCAATATATTTATTTACAATTTACTTACAGATAATAAATTACAGACTTGAAGATATAATTAGTTCTGACACGAGATATATATCTGAATTCCCTATTTTAAATATAATTTCTTACACATTATTAATTTTCGTCTATGTAAAACTAAGTTTTATCAAGAAATATAATTTTTATAGTAAATCTTTTAAGATCGCTGTTTTTTTAAATTTATTGATTTATCCAATTGCGACAGCCAGTAGAATGATATTAATTCCTTTTTTAATAAATATAATTTTTATTTTAATAAGAAATAAGCATAGAATCTTCCTAATTCCTAATGTTATTTTTGCAATAATTGCCTATTCTTCTTCATTAATAACAAGAAATAATCTTGGTTTATTAAACTTTTTAAATAATTCCTTTGATTCTTTTCTCGTCCTTTACAATTTTCTTACTTTTAAGGAAGTTACATCAGTAGGAGTAATACCTATAGATGTATTATTGGGTACTTTAACATTAGGAATTACTTCTATTTCTAAAGCGCTGGATATTTTCAGTAATCAAGAGACTTATAATATATTTCTTTTTTTAATAAGTTTTTCACCATTACCATCCTTTTTTCTGCCAGCAAGTCATAGTACGATAAACTTCAATTCTCCATTAAATTTAGGAGCTGCACGTTCGGCCACTGGAATAAATACTGATATTGCATCCGAATGGATTTTTTTCTTTGGGCATTTCGGATGGTTTTTTGGTGGTTTGACTTTCGCTTTACTTGTTATAACTCCAATAGAATTAATTAAAAGAGGACTTTTAAAAAGTATATTTAATAGAATATGCTTTCAAATATCCATTATATATTTTTTTGGAGCAGGATATGTGATGTCAATAAGAGCAGCAAGTAGATATTTTTGGTATGTTTTGTTGTTAACATTAGGATGGAATTTTATCAAAACTAATAAAATCAAAAAATTTAATAAGTTTAGAAATTTACCGATTAAATAAGTTTAAGAATATAATTATTAAAATAAATTATATTCATTATTATAGTTTTTCATATATTGTATATTTCCTCAATATTTTGTCTTGAAAATATGGCCATGATCCTTCGTTTATATTATACAGGTAGTGATTGCCATAAGGTTCAGCAAAATCGGTTGGTCCTAATAAATTTGAATAACCATATGAAAAATCTATTCCTATTGAAGCAATTTTCTTTACCTTAAATTTCATAAGGAGTAAAGCAAGACTATAAAAGGATGAATATAGTGTAAGAGGTCTCAAGTAATTATTTTTTTGGTTAATCCAAATATCAAAGTTTTTTACTACTTTAACTTCTAAACTTGGATATTTAATAAAATTATTTTTTTTATACGTTTTCCATTTGAAGCAAATATTAGGGCGGATAAGATTTATATTTGGTAACAAAGAAATTCTCAAAACTTTAAAAGGCATTGAAGTTTGAAATGGGAAAAAAATTGAATTTACTTTTTTAAACTTCTTTTTTTTAAGGTTCTCTAACATTGCATTAGTATCACATGTATAGAAATGCAAGTTTTTAATTTCATATTTTGAAGTTATGTCAATAGAATGATTTATTGCAATAACATGATCATAATTACAAATGATTTTTTGATTTAATCTTGATAAAGATTCTCCAGCACCAAGAATTAGAACATTTTTATTTTTAAAAGTTGAAAATATCTCTTTGCATTGTTTTTCTTTAGGCCAATTTAAATAATGAAAAATAATATAAATTATTTGACGTTTAATCAAAAATAAAAATTTAATAACACCTTTTAGATAAGTTAAACTTCTGTTCATTATGGATTAGAGTTTAAGTAATTAACTAACTTTCAGTATTTTTTCAATATAGTATCATTTCAAGTTTTTATTTCGAAGAAAAAAATGACATCAAAAAATTACCGTAACAACAAAAACATTGACTTTTTTAAAACATTTTCAAAAGAAATTAAATTAATTGGAATGGATGTTGATGGAATATTAACCGATGGTAAAATTTATCAAGGTGCTTCTTCTGATGCTCAAGTTAAAGCATTTAATTGCAAGGATGGGATCGGAATTAGACTTCTTAAGAAATATAATTTCAAGATAGCATTAATATCCGGAGGATCAGGTGAATGTATAACTAAGAGAGCTAAATCATTGGGAATTGAAATTTTAGAATTTGGGGTTAAAAATAAGTTAGACGTTCTAATTAAATTACAAAGTAAATACAATATAAATGCAAACGAAACTGTTTTTCTTGGTGATGATATAAACGACTTGACTGTTCTTAAAAAAGTAAGAATATTCGCGACACCATTTGATGGACATATTGCTTGTAAGGCTAAGGCGCACTGGATAGGAGAAAAACTTGGTGGTAAAGGTTTTGTTAGAGAATTCACCGATAACTTAATTTTAGGTAAAGGATTAGATCCATATATGCCTTTGGAAACAGCAAACGATTATTAATTTTTTAACGAATAAATTATAAGATGTTGTAAATTAATAATATTTAAATAAAGTTTTTAAAAATTTTAAGATGAGTTCGAGAAAAAAAGAAATAATTGTTGGCTATGGTGATGTTAACAAAGTAAGTATTGGACTTGATAATCCATTAGTTTTTATTGGAGGTCCTTGTGCGATTGAATCAAAAGAGCACTCTTTTTTGATGGCAAATGAAATTGGGAGAATATGTAATAAATTAGAAATTCCCTGGATTTTTAAATCTTGTTATGACAAAGACTGTAGATCTTCTCCAAATAGTTTTCATGGTTTAGGTCTGGATTCGGGTTTAAAGATCTTAAGTGAGGTAAGAGAAGAATTTAAAATTCCTGTCGTTTCTGATTTTTCAGATCCAATCTGGGCAAAAGCAACCGGTGAAGTATGTGATCTAGTTCAAGTACCTGCTTACTTATGTCGCCAAACATCTATTTTGAAATCAGCTGCAAGTACAAAAAGACCTATTCATTTAAAAAAAGGCCAATATATGAGCCCATGGAATATGAAAAATTCAGTTAGAAAATTAGAGTCGTTTGGTTGTAATGAAATATTACTAGCTGATAGAGGAACTTTTTTCGGATATAACAGTCTTGTTAATGATATGACTAGCCTCCCAATTATGAATAAAACAGGATATCCAGTTTGTTTTGATGCAACACACTCAATTCAATTGCCAACTTCTATGGGAGATATTTCTGGTGGCCAAAGAGAATTTATACCATATCTAGTTAGAGCAGCATCTGCCTGTGGAATTAATGCACTTTTCATGGAAGTACATGACAACCCTCCAAAAGCATTATCGGACTCAAATACAGTTCTAAATATCAAATATCTTGAGTTAATATTAAGTCAAGCAAAAGCTATTCATGAATTAAAAAAGGAACTCATTAGAACCTATGGAGAAGATAATGTACATGCCAAATAAAGAGATAAAGGTTAAGGAAATAATGCTTAACTTAAAAGAAATTCCAATTGTGACTGAAAAACAATATTTAAAAGATGCTTTAGTTACTATGACAAAATTTTCTGTAGGAATAGTTTGCATAGTTGATGAGCACATGAAATTAAATGGAGTGATGACTGACGGAGATATTCGTAGAATGGTTTTAAATGACCAAAAACCACTCGCGAGTTTATTTCTTGATGATGTAATTGATCATTCAAGGCAAGATTTTGCCTTTATAAATGAAAATGAACCACTTAAAAAAGCTATAGATATCATTAATACAAAAAAGATTTGGGACCTACCAGTTATGAATGAAGAAGGTTTTCTAAAAGGTTTATTACATTTACATCCAATAGTAAATTATTGTTTAGATAAAGCATAATCAAAGATTAAAAAAACTTACATTATTTTGAAAAAAATCGCGATACTTCTATTAAATCGCTTGGTGTGTCAACAGAAATAGGTTCAATATCTAAAATACATCCTGAAATTGTGAATCCATTTTCTATCCACCTCAAGAGTTCCACCCTCTCTGCTTTTTCTAATTTCCCTTCACTTAAAGAAGAAAATTTCTTCAAGTTATTTCTTGACATTGCGTATAGACCAACTTGTTTATAGTAAATTTCTCTTCCATCTGCTAGTATTTCATTTAATAACGGCTTCCTTGAAAAATATTGAATATTATTATCTGATTGTCTTAATGCACATTTAACATTATTTATATCTATAGCTTTATTTCTTTCTATCAAAGATACAGCATTTAATATAGTATTTTTACAGTCTTTCAAAATACTTAATGAAGATAATATTTTATTAATTGAATCTCGATCAATCATAGGTTCATCCCCCTGCAAATTTATGATATATTCTGATTCAACTTTTTCTACTGCTATTGCTAATCTATCTGTCCCAGTTGAACATTCAGGAGTCATAATTGACTGTACACCATATTGATCGCAAGTTTCTTTGATAAGCTTTGAATCTGTAGCGACGTTTACGTCTAATCCAGTTTCTATTGCATTTTTTGCACACTTTATAATCATAGGTATTCCATCTATATTTTTCAAAGGTTTACCTGGAAATCGGGTACTACCCATTCTCGCTGGAATCAAAATTGAAGTCACTTTCTTCATAAAAGATTTTTAGCTCTAAATTTTGTTATTTAATAATTTTTCAAAATGTTTTCTATGCTCATTTCCTAAAACAGTTCCCGTAGCATTACATGAGGTACAAGGGGCGATTTTCCTAGAATCAAGATGAACCTTTCTATATTTGTTTAGCATATCTCCAGACCATATTTCCATTAAATCATTGAATAAAATGTTGCCAAATTTAAAATTTTTACTCCAGTCTTGACAGCAAAGTAAAATATCACCATTCCAATCAAGTTGTAATGAATAAAAAGTATAATTACAACCTTTTGTGATATCTACTGCTTTTCCTTGTTTAATTACACCTGCTCTATTTGTAAGCATTAAACCATACTCTTCTTCTTCGTCGAACCATCTATTTCTTAAAGAATATTTGGAAGAATCTATATCAGCTGATTTAAATAGTTTCTCAAACTTTTCTATTTGATGAGGTCCATCATAAAGAGAGACCACCATATGATCTAGCCCGCTATCATAAACTTGAGTTATGGTTTTTTTATTTAGTAGGTCGCCATTAGTAACTAATTCGGTTTTATGATTTGAAAGAGTTTTGACTATTTCATTTATTTCCGGATTAAAAAGCGGCTCTCCAGTTCCGCAAAAACATACTATCCCCTTAAATCCAATATTATCTAATTGATCTGATAAATTTCTTGCAGTTGTATTAGTAAACCAAATTTTTTGATTAGGGTAAGTCTCTGGATTAACTCTAGGGCAAAAAACACATTTGCGATTACAATATTCCCCAGTATTAACATCTATCCATGTTGGAATTGGATAACCATTATCTAATAATTTTAAACTATTAATAGTTAACGATTTTCTATCAAGATTTTTATATAATGTTTGATCAGCCATTTCAAAAATTTTTACTTTTATTTTAATCTATTTTTGACTAAGTACAAAAAAATATTTGTAAGTTTAAAATTTATGGCATAATTAAAATTATTTTTTATTTTACTATTATTCTTATACCTAATAATAATTAGAATTTTAAGTGTACAAAGAATTTTTAAGTCAAAATCCAATAACAAGAAAAAGAATCCTTGAAAATAGAGATTTAATTAACGGTTTAAGGTGTAACAGGAATGAAAGAGTCGAATACTGGGAAGACAATTTCTTGAAACAACTTACAGAAGGGATATCAGGAATAGATCATACTATCTATCCTGACTTATCAACTTTGTATAAAGCAATTGCTAAATATGAATCTATTAAAGAAGAAAATTTACTTATAGGTTCAGGTATAGATGGATTAATAAAAAATATCTTCGAGAACTATACTGTTCCGAGTATGAATATCGGTGTACTGAGCCCCACTTATGCAATGTATTATGTATATGGACAACTCTTCAAGACAAACATAAAACATATTAAATACAAACTTAAGAATTTTACTCTTGACAAAAATCAACTACTTAATTCAATAACTGATATCAAATTACTATTTATACCAAATCCAAATCAGCCAATTGAAGATAATTTAGATAATAATTTCTTAGAAAAAGTCGCTTCAGAATGCTTAGCAAATGACGTCCTATTAGTAATCGATGAGGCTTATTACGGGTTTGGATGCCCAACTGCAAAATCTTTATTAAAAAAATTCCCAAATTTACTAATTATGAGAACATTTTCTAAAGCATTAGGTATGCCTTCGATTAGAGTAGGTTACATGATGGGAGAAACTCGTCTTATAAAATTATTTACCCAAAAAAGAGTATCATATGAAACTACTCAATATTCTGCACACATAGCTAAAAAACTTATAGATAATATGGACTATATCAATAGATATAATAATTCTATTTCAGAAGCAAGAAAAAGACTTGTTGAAGAGATAAAAAATTTGGGTTATAGAGTAAATGGAAATAATGCAAACTATATTTTGATTGATTTTTTAGATGAATTTAATAAGAAAAAATTTGCAAAAAAATTTTCAGACAGAAAGATTTACATTAAAGATAATCTGGATTTATGGGGTTTTAAAGATATCTATAATGGTGAAACCAAAAAACTTATTTTATTAACTATAGGTCCATATGAGAAAATGAAACCTGTTTTAGAAGTATTGAGTGACCATTAAAAATAGTTTTATAAACTTTGAAATGATAATGTATAGAATGATAGGATTTATTTATTGATTTATATATAAATACAAAGACATTTTATGAATTCAAATATTGAAGATGAAGTAATTATGGAGGATAAATCTAATTTTAGATTTTTATTTAGATTATTACTTGAAAATAAAATATTCATTCTAAAAATTACTGGAATTGCTTTTATTATCTTTACTGCTTTCGCTTTTTATATAAAAAAAACATGGGAAGGTCAATTCCAAATAGTTATAAATCAGAACAATGCATCTGCTAATATAGATTCTCAATTAGCAAATATTGCAGGGATAAATCTAGGGACAGGGGATAATGAATTAGAAACTGAAGTGGAGATTTTAAAAAGTCCTTCTGTTTTGATGCCTGTCTTTGAATTCTCAAAATCAAAAGAAACTCCAGGAAACAAATTAAGATTTTCAGATTGGAAAAAAAGCCTAGATATCAAATTACAAAAAAATACGTCAGTTCTAAATATTTCTTATAAAAATATTGATAAAGAAAAAATAATTCCTGTTTTAAATAAAATGAGTATTTCCTATCAACAATATTCAGGAAAAAATAAAAGAAGAAGTTCTGAACTAGCAAATAATTTTTTTAAGGAGCAGATTTCACTTTTTAAAAAGAAGAGTGCTAACTCTTTAAGGGATGCACAAGAATTTGCTATTGATCAAGATCTCGTTTTCTACAATTTTGGAAAAGAAACTCAAAATAATATAGAAAATAATCCTAATCAATTCCTTGGTAATAATCTTCTTGAAGCACCAAATTTACTTTTACCAAATATTGGGATAGAAAATGCTCGTGTTCAAGCCGCTAATCAAATTAGAAAAATTAATTTGCAGCTCATGAAGATGAAAGAATTAAATGATCCTGAAGAGCTTCAATATATTGGTTCAACAATTCCTTCTTTAGTAGCTGAAGGATTACCCAAAGCACTAAGCGATATCGAATCAGATCTTTTAATAGCGAGATCAAAATATACTGATAAAGATATTATGATTTTAAATTTAATTAAAAAAAGAAACTTTACAATAGATTTACTTAGGAATAGAACAATTAAATATTTAAAGGTCGAAAAATTAAATGCTGAAGCCACTATGAAAGCTTCAATGAGACCGAAAGGTGTCTTATTAAAATATAAAGAGCTTATTAGAGAAGCGGCAAGAGATGAACAAACCTTGGTTCAACTTGAGGATAAATTTAATTTATTCAAATTAGATTTAGCTAATCAAGAGGATCCTTGGGAATTAATTACTAAACCTACTTTACTTTCTTACCCAATATCTCCTAATCGATCAAGAATTATTTTAATTGGTTTACTTACTGGTTTCACTCTTGGCTCAGGTATCTCACTCCTTAAAGATAGATTTAATGGAAAAATATTCGATGAAAAAGCGATAGAAGATTTAATAAATATTCCAATCATACTTAATCTCAATATAAAAAATAAAAATCAATCAAAAGAAATATGCCAACTATTTTCTAAGCAATTTGTAGGAGAGAAGAAACTATCAAAGAATATAATTTTAAAAGTTCCTGGCTTATGTGATTATTCCAAAACTGATTATTTTTTTGAATCCATGAAAGAATATTTAATAGATTGCCAAATATTAGATAAAAATATAGGGGAACTAGAAATAAAAAATAATGATAATTATTATCTGCTAATAAACTTCAATGAAATTAATGAAAAGAAATTATTAGATTTTAAAGAAAAAATAAAACTTATAAATATTATGTTTAAAGGGATTATTTTAATAAATAAATTTTCATAAATAACTTGATTGATAACTCAAAATTACAAATACTAAATTTTATAAATTTTTCTAAATGATTTAAGAGCAATTTCTGAAGAGTGGAATTCTTCAACAAATAATTTAGCTTTTTTTCTAATAATTAAACCTTTATTTTTATTTTTTATAAGATCAAATATACTTTTAAATAAATCATTTAAGTTAGAATTAACTTCTTTTATAGCACCATATTTATTTGCATCTGAAA
>MDTB01241722.1_pt1 | contig 27714 bp, 24 predicted proteins | sample 811161 | NCBI WGS metagenome assembly MDTB01 (sample SAMN05326650, study PRJNA326480) | marine metagenome | isolation source: seawater | place: Mediterranean Sea | collected 2009
CTTCCATGTCTTAAGACAAAGTACCATCAGCGCAGAAAGGCTTGACTGCCGAGTTCGGAATGGATCGGGTATAACACTTTCGCAATAATTACCAGGCAAAAGTTATTTACAATAAATAAATTAAATGTCAAAATAAAAATATATTTTGTGAAATATTTATATTTAAACTCAATTTTGAATATCTAAGATTTCAAATTCTTTAAGTTTTCTTCCTACATATTTAGAGCCTGAAAGTGATAAATGGCCATAATCAAAAAAGATTTTTTTTGCATTTTCATCAATTACTAGACATTGTGCAGTATTTTCATCACATAGGTATTTTTGTTTAGAAAAAAATTTTATATTCTGATCTGAAGCAATCTTCATCAATTGATTATTCAGATTTTTAAAATCTTTTTTTTCTAAGTATAGCTTTTCCATCAATTGAATTAGATCATTTCGATTTACTTTTGATTTGTCCTTAATCTTTTGTTTAATAAATCTGTCATATTCAGTTGAATAAATCCCACTGTAGGTTTTATATTCATTTGTTTGTGACATTAAAATAATCTTTTTATTTTTATCTTTTAATAATTTTATAAGTTTTTCTAATTCTTCAATTCCCTTTTCGGAAAATCGATAACTCAAAACAACAATATCTGACTCTTCAAATGCTTGTGAATCTATCGTTTCCCTGGTTATCTTATTCTTTTTATTAATTTCTTTTGTATTAATTGTTTTTTTATTACTTTGAAAAGTATGTAATTCCAATCTTCGCCATGCAAACTCAAATTCTTTGAATAAACTTTGATTTAAAAAAAATGAATTAAAAATACCAATAGAATGAGAATCTCCCATGACTAAAACATTTATTGTTTTGTCATCATTAAAATAATTTTTATATAGAAATTTATATGTATCTTTTTGTAAAAGCTCATTATCTATTTCATAGGAGTATTCCTTAAATATATTATTAAATCTTTTTGTATATCCATTGTTTAAAATAATATTTAAACATAAAAATAATATTAAAGATAAAGTAAGTAAAATTACAAATAATATTTTTTTTGAAATTTTTTTTACATTTCTAATTGGTTTTTCTACCAAAAAATAAGACAAAGAAGATATGGCTATTAAGGATACTAAAATTAAAAATTTTTTAAATATATCCCCTGTTGCAAATTCTGTAATTCTGGTAAATGCAAATATTGGATAATGCCATAAATACAGACTATAAGAAATTATTCCCACAAAAACAACAATTCTAACTGAAAGTAACTTGTCTACTAATTTTTTTTTATTATCTTCAATGATTAAAACTGAGATTAAAATTATTGGAAATAAAGTTAAATATGAAGGATGAGCTACCTCATTATCATATATCATCATACATAAAAACAAAAGAACAATACTTATTAATTTAAATTTATGTAAATTATGTACAAAAAATTTATTTTTTTTTATTTTTTCCTCATTAATACAAATAAATACACCAATCAAAAGTTCCCAAGCTCTAGAGTAGATAAAGTAAAAATTTTCTTTTGGAATTATTAAAAATGTAAATGTTGATAAAAAGGATAAAATTAAAATTGAATTAATTAAATCGTAAGATTTTCTTTTTAAACAATAAATTAATATAAAAGGAAAAAATATATAAAACTGCTCTTCTATAGATAATGACCATGTATGTAAAAAAGGTTTAATTAATCCATTATCATTTCCATAAATTTGATCAGAATAGTTAAAATAAAAATTTGAAGAGAAAAAAAAAGATGAAATAATTGACTCACTTAATTGAACATAAGATGTGGGAACCAAAATATACCAACCAAGTAATAGAGTGATTAGAGCAACCAAAAGTAGAACAGGAAAAATTCTTCTAATACGTCTATATAAAAAAAAATTTATTTCAAATTTTCTCTCATGATGCTCTTTGATAATAATTTTTGTTATAATGTATCCCGAAATAACAAAAAAAATGTCTACACCAAGATAACCTCCCGTAAATACTTTTAAACCTGCTAATGAAATTTCCGCGTGATAAACTAATACTGAAATTATTGCTATTGCTCTTAAACCATCAATCTCAGCTCTATAAAAGTTTTTCATAGAAAAATTATCTTTAAACCTTTTTATCGGAAATGATATATAAAAAAGTAAATTTTATTTAACATTTAGTTATTCATAGATGAAGATATGTTTTTTTATATCAACACTTTCCTCGGGTGGAGCTGAACGAAACGTATCATTGTTAGCAAATCATTTTGTAAAAAATAATGATGTTATTATTTTTACTCTAGAAAATAAAAGGTCCAAGTCATTCTATAAAATTTCAAAAAAAGTTAAAATAGTTAGATTAAATTTATTTAATAAAAGCAAAAATATGTTCTCAAGTATTTTGAATTTTTTTAAAAGAGTTCTTATAATAAGAAAAAATTTATCAAATAAAAAAATTGAAACATATATTTCTTTTCTTGAAACTATGAATTTAACAGTTTTAATTTCATCCCTATGTTTAAAAAGTATAAAGTTAAAAATTATATCTGATAGAAATAATCCAAAAAAATCTGAAAAATTAATTCTAAACTCTATTTTAAAATTTCTATTTTATAGAACCTGTGATTATTTAATTCTTCAAACAAAGGGTATAATTTCAAATTACAAATTTATAAAAAAACAAAAAATAAAAGTAATAAAAAATCTTATTACCACTAATTTAATTATAAAAAAAAATTTTAACTATAAAAAAAAAATTAAAATATTGTGTGTAGGAAGACTGGAACTTCAAAAAGATTATGATACATTATTAAAAGGACTATCTTTATGCAGTCAAAAAAATATTAAATTTAATTGTGACATCTATGGGGCGGGTTCAGAAAAACTTAAAATATTAAATTTAATTAATTATTTTAAGTTGAAAAATAATGTCATATTAAAAGGTGTTACAAATAAAATAATTAAATTATACCATAAATATGACCTTTATATTCTCACCTCAAAATTTGAAGGTTATCCTAATAGTTTATTAGAAGCAGTATCAGCTAATGTTCCGTCTATAAGTTCTGATTGTGAATATGGGCCCAACGAAATCATAAAACATAAAGTTAATGGATTATTATTTCAAAGTTCAAACCCCAGCGATCTCTCAAAAAAAATAATTTATTTAAAAAATAGGAATATGAATTTTTATAAAAAATTAAAAAGATATAATAAAAAACATTTTAATCCAAAAAAAATTAACTCTAATATTTTGTCATTATGGGACAGTGTGTTGAAAAGAAAATAAAACTTTTATTTTGCATAAATAGCTTAGCAATAGGAGGAGCAGAAAAACAACTGGCTTATATTTGTAACTATTTAGTTAAATTTTATGAAATTCATATATTCCTATTGGAGAGCTCGAAAGTTAAATATGTCCTCAACAGTAAAATTATAATTCATAAAAAAAAAAATTTATTTGATTTTTGTAAACTTCTAAAAAAAGTTGAACCTAATTTAGTTTTTTTAATTCTTCCTAAGACTTATTTTATTCTCGGAACGATTTTAATTTTCTTTAAAAAATTTAAAGTAATTCTAATGAGAAGAAGTTTAAATTACTATCATAAAAATATTTTTATAAAATTATATGAAAAATTTTTACATAATTTCACTGATATTTTCATATGCAATTCTACCAGTGCAAAAGAAAACTTAATTAATAGTGAGGGTGTATCAAAAAATAAAGTGAAAATTATATTTAATTATATAAAAAAAAATAGTCAAATTAAGTCAAAAAAAAAAATTCAAAAAGAATTTAAGATACTTTATATTGCTAATTTCTATAAATATAAAGGGCATTACTTACTATTAAAAACACTTAGCTTAATAAGATTCTTAAATTGGAAGTTATTTCTAATCGGAGAGAATAGAGATATATCAAAAAAGGAGTTAAAAAATTATTGTAGAAAATTAAAAATTTTGGAAAAGGTTTATTTTTTGAGAAAAAAAAATAAACTTTTAAATTATCCAAACATTAATCTTGGTGTTTCTTTTTCAAATACTGAAAGTTTTCCTAATTCAATATTAGAATATCTTTCTTATGGTTTGCCAGTAATGGCTTATAGAGTTGGGGATATTAACATATTAGTTAATAAACAAAATGGTTTTACTTTCTCGTCTAGAGATGAAAAAGAAATTAGTAAAATATTAAAAAATATAATTTTAAAATCTAATTTAAATAAACAATCAAAAATTTCTTTTAAAAAGCATATCATATTCACAAATAAAAATTTTACTTTGAATAAATATAAAATGGTTATAGATAAACTATGTGCGGTATAATTGGGAGTTTTAATAAAAAAAAACTTGATGATAACAAAAAAAAAAAATTACTAGATTTAGTTCATCTATTAAAATGTCGTGGTCCAGACAACCTAGATTATTATTTTGATAATAAAAATTTTTTAGGTCATACTAGACTATCAATAATTGATTTATCTTCTAATTCTAATCAGCCAATACATTCAAATTGTAAAAGATTTATAATGTCTTTCAATGGAGAAATATATAATTTTAAAAAATTAGCATCACTTTTAAAGGACCAGAATATCGTAAACTTTTCAGATACGAAAATACTTGTAGAATTAATATCAAAGTTTGGAATTGAATTCACACTTCTAAAATTACAAGGCATGTTTTCAATATCTGTATTTGATAAAAAAAATAATTTTTTATATTTGGCTCGAGATTTTTTTGGAAAGAAACCTTTATATTATTTTCATAATAATGATCAAATTTTTTTTTCATCAACTCTTTCACCAATCATAAAAAATTCAGAAATTATCAAAGAAATAAATCCAGAAACTTTAAGTTATTATTTTAATAATGGTTTTTGTCCAACTGATAAATCTATATTTAAAAATGTAAAAAAGTTGATGCCAAACTCTTATTTACAATTTAATTTAAATTCCTGGGAATTATTACAATTTGAAATACATAAAAAAACAAAAACAAATAAATTTATTAATAAGTTTGAATTAAATAAAGTTGAAACATTATTGATAAATAGTGTTGAAAAACGTTTAATAAGTGATGTGCCTGTTAGTTTATTATTGTCAAGTGGAATAGATAGTGCTTTGGTAAGCTATTATATTTCACAAATAAATAAAAATATCGATACATATACTGTGGGATTTTCGAATTCTTTATACGACGAAAGTAAAGACAGCAAAAGAATAGCTAAATATTTTGGGTTAAAAAATAATACTATAATGCTAGATGACCAAAAATTATCTAAATCTTTATCTGATATAGCAAATGCATTTGATGAGCCATTTGCTGATTCATCCCAAATTCCAACAATGCTAATATTTAATGAAGTTTCCAAGTTTTCTAAAGTTTGCTTAACAGGCGATGGTGGTGATGAAATTTTTTTTGGATATAATAGATATCAATGGTTTTTAATTTGGAAATTGTTTTTTAAAAAAAATATTTTAATAAATAAGTTTTCTAAAAATTTTTTTAAAATTTTTTTAAATGTATTTCAAAAGGCTAAGTTTGGACAAAAAATTTTAAACAAGAAAAATTTAACAACAAATAAATTAGAAAAATTTTTAGATATTTTTTTTGACAAGGAAAATGTTTATGAAAAATTTTTAAGAACATCGAGTGAAAAAAATCCAATCAGCGACAACTTTAAATCATTTGGAAATTTGGTAAATGTCAAAGATCTAAGAGACCATGATATAAATAATTATTTAGTTAACGATATTTTGACTAAAGTTGACAGATCCTCAATGTTTTATAGTGTTGAAGCCAGATCTCCATTTTTGGATAAAGAAATTTATGATTATTTGGAAAATATTTCACCTGATGTTCATGTAAGTATATTTAATAGAAAAAAAATATTAAAAAATTTAATTAATCAAAAATTACCTAAAAATTTAATTTCAAAATCAAAAAAAGGTTTCGCTGTTCCATTAAACGATGTTTTATTTTCTTTTTATAATGATGTAATTTCAGATTTTCATAAAATTAAAAATGATGATAGGTTAAATTTTATTAACTTTAATATTATTGAAGGAGTGATATACAAATATTTTAATAATAAAGATTATAAACTTTCATACCAAGTATGGTCATATTATGTTTTTTTCAAATGGTTTAAAAAATATCAACATAACATTAGTGGTTAGTATAATTTTTTTTGTATCAATATCGACTTTAATAAATTTTAATTTAAAAAAAACAAAAGCTGCTCAAATTTCATTTCCATGCTCCGATCATTATATGTTTGGTCAAGAAAAAATTAAAAACTCTCATATATATTTGAAATTTTGCAATGAATTTAAAGAGTCTATTGATAAAAAATATGAAAATCTTAATGGTGTAAGTCAAAATTATAAATTTACATTTTTTGAACCTGATAATTATTCATATTTAAATAACCTGGCAAAACTAAATGAGATAAATTTTGCCAAAAAAAAAATATTAACATTATTAAAAAAAAATGGTGTTGATACAATTTCTCTCCTTAATAATATTTCATTTTCAATTTCAAAAGCTGACTTTATATCGACGGACTACACATCGTTTGATAAAGAAATTAAAAAACTAAAAACTTTAGAATTTTTAAGAAAACATCACATAGATAATATTGATTTTCTTAATATTTTTTCAAATATTTATACAAGTATATTTGATAAACATGATAAACTAAGTTTTTTTATAATTTTAATAAACATTCTCACTCTTGTCGTATTATCATTATTCATATTTTATTTTTTCAAACAATTTATAGTTAACAATATAAAATTAACACTCTTTTTGGTTTTATTTACAATTTTTAATCCATTTAATATTATTTATTTTTTTAGTTTTTCTAAAGAAGTATTTATCTTAGTATTTTTTTTAGGGTTAATAGTTAATTTGATATACATAGACAATAATTCAAAAAATAAATATATAAATTTATTATTTTCATTTTTTTTTCTTTTAACTCTTTTTATTTTTATACTTCAAATAAAAAATATATATTTTTTGCCCTCTATCTTGGGTCTAATAATTTGTTATGTAACAATTTTATATAAAAAAAAATCTTTATTATTTGGTTTCATTCATGCTGTAAAAATAATTTTACTAATATTGATTTTATTCAAGATCAATACGTATTATAAATTAAGTCCTACCAATATATCAAATCACAGGGCAACTGAGTTTGTGGCTAATTTAATGCCGATGAATAATGAAAATACAACACAATATTTTAGATTGGATGATAATTTTATAAAAAAAAATAAAATAGATGATGAAAAATATGAAAATCAATTAATGATCAGCAGAAAATTTCAAAATTATGATTGTAAAACTGAAATTTTGAAATTTTTATGTAAAAAAATCAATTCATTTTCATTTAAATTAAGTAGTATAAAAAAAGCAACCATGGAGGAAGCGAAATATTCTAGTAATAAAAATATAATTGTTGGATATAAATTAAATGGGGTAAATGATGTGTTACAAAGTAGTTTATTTGCATTAATTAAGAGTCAATTTATGCCTTTTAGTATTAACTCATTTAGTATGATAACTTTAATTAGTTTTTATAAAGTTATTTTAATAATATTTAGTATATTTTGCATTTATAGATTAATCAGATCTAAGAAAAAATTTATTATATATTTAAGTATTTTGATTTTTTTACCTTTTTTAACTGCAATTGATCTAATTACTTCAAACTTTTTTACTTATTTCAGATATGTGGCTCCTTATAATTTGATTTTGAGCATGATTGCAATTCTTGGTTTTTTGTACCTTTTTAAAGAAAATGATAAATATTTATATAAACTCTGGTCATAGTTTTTTTTCCTTAAGATCTGATTTAGTTGATTTTTTTTTAAAAAAAAAAATTAAAATAAATCTGTATTCTCCAAACAATTTAGGTAAAATAAAACAAAAATATAAAACTAAACTAAAATTAAAAAAAATATTTATTCCTGATAATAAGTTTAGACTAAATAATTTAATATATTCCTTTTTTAGTATAAAAAAAAAATATTTAGATAATGATATAAATTTAATTTTTGGAACATATTTGAATTTCATTTTTGGCATATTCTCTATTTTTTTTAAAACTAAAAAAAATATTTTTGTTTTTACTGGCATGGGTTCTTTTTTTGATCAAAAAAATTCAATTTTTGTCTTCATTGTAAAAAAATTTTTTAGATATTTAATAACTAAAGAAAATTGTTTTTTTATTTTCTACAATGGTTTTGATAGATCTTTTTTAATTAACAAAAAATATTATAGCAAAACATGTGTTATTAATGGTTCGGGAATTAAAATTAAAAAAAAAAGTAAATTGCACCTAATTTCAAAAAAAATAAATTTTGTTTTTTATTCAAGAATAAATAAACATAAAGGAATATGTGAACTACTGAGTGCTATCAAAGAACTAAATAAAAATGGATTTGATAAATATTTCAATTTAAGTATTTATGGTTTGTTTGATAATAACCCTACTAGTTTGAATAAAAAAAAATTTTTAAACGATCTAAAAAAATTAAAGAACTGTAGCTTCCATGAAACTTCTTACCTTGTGAATTTAAAAAAAATCTTTTCAAAACAACACTTTTTTATACTTCCGTCTCATAGAGAGGGATTACCAAAAACTGCATTGGAAGCAATGTTGCACAATAATGGTCTTTTAATATCAAATATACCTGCTCATTCAAAATTAATTTGCTCATCTAAAAAAAATGGACTTTTTTTTAAAGTCAAAAGTGTTCAAGATTTGATGAAAAAAATGATTTGGATAATAAAAAATAAAATTAAAGCTAATTTATTTATTAAAAATTCATTTTATAATGTAAAAGAATTCGATATTAAAATAATAAATCAAAAATTTTATGAATTCATATTCAAAAAATATTAATAATAAAAGTAAATTTATCTTAATAACGGGTGCGGCTGGTTTTATTGGTTACCATGTTTCAGACGAATTATTAAAAAAAGGTTATAGTTGTATAGGTATAGATAATATTAGTAATTATTATGATGTTGAATTAAAAAAAAAAAGATTAGATAAATTAAAAAAGTATAAAAAATTCAAATTTTTGAAAATTGATATTTCAAAAAAAAAAGAATTTTTGAAATTAACAAAATATGAATTTAGTATCGTGATTAATCTTGCTGCTCAAGCAGGTGTAAGATATGCATTCAAAAAACCAGAGGTTTATATACAAAGTAATATAATTGGATTTAATAACTTATTAAACTTTATCAAAATAAAAAAAATAAAAAAATTAATTTTTGCATCAACTAGCTCTGTTTATGGTGATATACCTCAACTTCCTTGGTCTGAAAGTCAAAATATAAATCAACCACTAACTATTTATTCATCTTCAAAAATTTTTAATGAAAATTTAGCTTATGGTTTTAGCAAATACAATAACACAAAATGCTTGGGACTAAGGTTTTTTACTGTTTATGGAAATTTTGGTAGGCCTGATATGTCTATATATAAATTTACAAAAAATATTTTAGAAAATAAAGAAATAATAATATTTAATAATGGCAACCACTCAAGAGACTTCACGCACGTTGATGTAGTAAAAGATATTATTTATCAGTTAACTTTAGAAAAGAATTGGAAAAATATTTTTAAAAATAAAAAATTTGAAGTACTCAATATTGCGGGAGGTCAAAAAATTAAACTTAAAAAGCTAATAGAATTAATTGAAAAATACTGCAATAAAAATTCCATTAGAAAATATATTGGAATGCAAAAAGGTGATATAAAAGAAACTGAGGCATCATTACGTAAATTAAGAAAATATAATCTCTTGAGAAAAAAAATTAACATTGAGACAGGAATAAAAAATTTTGTGATGTGGTACAAAAAATATGTTAATTAAAGAGATAATATTATTTATCATAATTTTAATTTTTTTATTCTATTTCTTTAAAAAAAAATTTTTAAAATTAATTGTAAAATATAACTTAATTGATAAGCCTGGAAAAAATAAAATTCATGGAAAAACTGTGCCACTTAGTGGGGGTATCTTATTAATTTTTAGTATTTTTTTATATGTAATTGTATTTAATAAATTTTTTGGTTTTGAAAATGGATTAAACGAAATAGTACTAATTGTCATATTTGCAAGTTTTTTTTCTTTTTTAATAGGTTTTTATGACGATATTTTATATCTAAGTTCAAAAAAAAAAATTTTAATAGTCACGATAATAAATATACTTTTTTTTCAAAATATTGAATTATTTAAAATAAAACTTTTAATATTTGATAATAGTTTTTTTGAACTTAGGATAAATATTTTATCAGTTTCAATATTTTTAAGTATACTATCTTTTTTAGCATACCATTACTCTCTAACGATAATAGATGGTATAAATGGTTTATTTGGGACTTATAATGCTATTTTTCTATCAATTTTTTTGATTTTTTTTGAATTAGACTCAGAATTTAAAAATTTTATATTTTTTTTAATATTAATAAATTTATTTATTATTTATTTAAATTTAAAAGGAGATCTTTTTTATGGTAATTCTGGTTCTCTAACTTTGTCGTCAATTTTACCTTATTTAACTTTGTGCATTTATAATTCTAGAGAGAACGATATTTATATTTTCTCTTATATTTCATTAATAATTATACCGATCTTAGATATAATTAGATTGTTTATCACAAGGCTAATTAACAATAAAGATCCCTTTTCAAAAGATCTTAATCATCTACACCATATATTGCTCGATAAATTTAGTTTAAAAGTAACTTTAATTATTTATAATTCTCTTTGTTTTTTGCCATTTGCTATAAATCAATATTTCAAAATTAATGAAATAATTACAATCGCATTACAAATGAGTATATTTATATTCATAATTAAACATAAAAAAATAAATTACTGTGATTAATTAATTGTTAATTTTTTATTTTATAATTAATAAATATAACAATGTTTAATAAAATAAATATCTGTGTAATTGGAATGGGATATGTTGGTTTGCCCATATCAAACGAAATGTCAAAATGTTTTAATAACAAATGAAAACAATATTAATAGTTCAGGCAAGAATGAATTCCTCAAGACTTCCTGGAAAAATTTTAATGCCATTGGTAAAAAAATTGCCATTAATCGGAGTTCTATTAAAAAGACTCAATAAATTAAATAAAGTTGATAAAGTTATAGTTGCAACATCAAAAAATAAGGAAAACGATATTCTTGTTAATTATTTAAAAGAAAAAAACTTTGCATATTTCCGGGGAAATGAAAATGACACATTAAAAAGATTTTATGATGCATCAAAAAAAAATAATGCGAAAACAATTATAAGAATTACGGCTGATTGTCCGCTAACTGATCCAAAATTGATTGAAGAATTTTTAGACATTTTTAATTTGAAAAAACCAGATTATTTAGCAAATACATTTAACCTAAATAATTTAAAGAAAAAATATAAATATTTAAATTCATACCCAGATGGGTTTGATATTGAAATATTTACATTTAAACTTCTGGAACAAGTAATTAATAAACATAATACTAAAGACAGAGTAGAAGGCGCAGTAATTGGCTACTTCCTAAAAAAAAATCCAAAATTTCTTAACAAAATTAAAATGATTAATATGAAACTACCATTTCTCATTAATCACGATAAGGCCAAACTATCTGTAGACACAAAAAAAAATTTTAAAGTAGTTAAATCTATTTTTAATTTTTTTTACCCAAACATATATTTTAACTTTTTTGACGTAATAAAATTTTTAAATATAAAAAAGAAAGATAAAAATAAAAATACTGGTTATAAATTATGGAAGAAAGCTAATAACTTAATTATTGGTGGAAATATGCTACTTTCAAAAAATCCTAATTTATTTTTACCAAAAAAATGGCCAACATATTATCAAAAATCTAAAGGGGTAAATTTGTGGGATTTAGATGGAAAGAAATACACAGATATGTCTCTAATGGGTGTTGGTACTAACATATTGGGATATTCAAATTCTTATATAGATAATGCTGTTAAAAAAGTAATATTAAATGGAAATTTAACGACACTAAATTGTCCTGAAGAAGTTGAGTTAGCCGAAAGATTAATATCCCTACATCCGTGGGCGGAAAAAGTAAAATTTGCCAGGTCAGGAGGCGAAGCTAATACAATCGCTATGAGATTAGCAAGAACTGTTAGTAAAAAACAAAATGTAGCATTTTGTGGATATCATGGGTGGCATGACTGGTATTTATCCTCAAATATATCTGATGCAAAAAATCTAGACAAACATCTTATATCTGGATTAAATCCACTGGGAGTTCATCAAAAATTAAAAAATACAAGTTTTCCTTTTGAATATAACAATTTAAATCAATTAAAAAAAATTGTTCAAAAAAATAATATTGGAATAATTAAAATGGAGGTATGTAGATCTACCAGTCCAAATATAAGTTTTTTAAAGAATGTAAGAAAATTATGTGATCAGAAAGGCTTAATTTTGATTTTTGACGAGTGTACCTCTGGTTTTAGAGAAAATCTTGGTGGTCTTCATAAAAAAATAAATGTTTATCCTGATGTTGCGATATTTGGAAAAGCATTGGGGAATGGGTATGCAATTACTGCTGTAATTGGTAAAAAAGATATAGTTGAAGCAGCAGAAAAAACTTTCATTAGCAGTACATTCTGGACTGAAAGAATTGGTCCTGCTGCTGCAATCAAAACTTTAGAGCTAATGGAAAAAACACAATCTTGGAAAAAGATAACTAAATTAGGAAAAAATTTAATAAATATTTGGAAAAAGTTAGCTAAAAGACACAACTTGATTCTGGATATTACTGGAATTCCATCTTTATGTAAGTTTACAATTAAAAGCCATAATTCTCAATTCTATAAAACTTATATTACTCAAAAAATGTTGGAGAAAGGTTATTTGGCTGCAAATGGAGTTTATATGAGTACCTGTCATAACATTATAATTTTGAAAAAATATGAAGAAATTTTAGATGAGATTTTTTATGAAATTTCATTATGTGAAAGAGGTATATTTAATATTGATTATCTACTAAATTATCCAGTTAGTAAGGTCCCATTTGGGAGAGTTAATTAATGGAAATTTATCACAAAATAAGATTACAAGATAAAAAAAAATTTGATTCAATCGTATTAAAAGAATTTAAAAAAAAATTTTTTAAAGAAAAAAAAAAGAATGATTTATTCAAGAAAAATTTAGTAATATTAAAAAGTATTCCAAAAAAATTTAAGAATTTTAATATTTTACATCCACTTAGAGTAAGTTTTTATAGTACTATTTTTTTTAAAAATAATTATGATCTAATGTCTTTATGTATATTCCATAATCTTTTTGAAATAGAGAATATAAATAAAATAGAATACAAAAAATTTATTAATAAAAAAACTTTCAAACACATTGAAGCACTTACTATTGATAAAAAAAAAAAATTTAATAGAAAATATGTGGCTCAATATTATAAGAAACTAATGAAATCACCAAAAATAGTTCAATTTGCAAAATGCCTAGATAAATTTGATAACTTATATAATTTGAATAAAAACCCAGATATAAATATAAAAAAAAAATATCTTAAAGAAATAAAAAAATATATAGTCCCGATTGTTGAAGATAATAAAATATTCAATAAATATTTAAAATTAATGATTAAAACAAATTATCAACAAATTAAAAATGGATAAAATTGCTTTAATTACTGGTGCAAGTAAAGGTGTTGGAAGATCAATAGCAATAGAATTTGCAAAACAAAATATCAACTTATTCCTTGTATCTAGGAATTTAAAAAACTTAAGAAAATTAAAGAAAGAAATTATTAGTAAAATTAAATTTGAAAATATTGTTATTATCAAAGGTGATGTATCAAGCTTAAATTTTACAAATAAAATTGAAAGGATCTGCAAGAAGACTTATGGATTACCTAATATTTTAATTAATAACACGGGTGGACCCCCTAGCGGAAATTTTTCAAACTTTGATAACAAAATTTGGAATAAACACATATCAAACAACTTAATGAGTGTGGTTAACTTTACCAGTAAATTTCACAAACAAATGGTCAAGCAGAAATGGGGAAGAATAATTACTATTTCTTCAACAGTTGCTAAAGAGCCAAGTTCAAATATGGTTATTTCTGCAACTTTAAGATCGGGAGTTTCTGGTTTTAATAAATCAATATCTTTTGAACTTGCCAAACATCAAATAACAGTTAACACAATATTGCTAGGAGGGGTTAAAACTGAAAGACTTACTAAATTAATTAAAAAAAGTTCAAAAATTAAAAAAATCAAGTATGAGACCTACTTAAATACAGTTCAATCATCAATTCCAATTGGTAGATTTGCTAATCCAGATGAAATTTCTGGACTTGTGGGTTTTTTGATTTCTGAGAAAGGTTCTTATATCACCGGTCAAAATATTGTAATAGATGGTGGTCTGTCAAAATCATTATAAAAAAAATTAAAAATTTCATTAACACTTTTAATAAAATAAACTAAAACCTTTTTTTATTTAATTTTTATAATATCTAAAATTAATTAATATATTGAATTTGCTTTTATGAATAAAAAAAAAATTTTTATCTGTGTTGTTGGCATGGGTTATGTAGGTTTACCACTAGCAAATGAGCTATCTAAAAAATTCAATGTAATTGGATATGATAATAATAAAAAAAAAATTGAAGATTTAAGTAAATCAATTGATCCAAATAAAGAAGTAAAAAATATTAACAAAAGACTTAGCTTCTCAAATAATATTAAAGATATTAAAAATTGTAATATATATATTATTTGTCTCCCTACACCAGTAACAATCAAAAAAAAACCAAATTTAAATTTAATCAAGTCAGCAATTAAAAAAATAAAACCAATTTATAATAATAATGATACTATTATATTTGAAAGCACTTACTACCCAGGTGCAACTAAAGAATTAATAACTGATAGTTTTAAGACTGCATTTAATAAAATGAATGTTGGATATTCTCCTGAAAGAATTAATCCTGGAGATAAGAAAAATACCTTATCAAAAATTACTAAGGTTATTTCTTCAAACAATTTAAAAACACTAAATGTTATGAATTTTATATATGGGAGTATAAATAAAAATAATATTTATAAAGCTGAAAATATAGAGGTAGCTGAGGCTGCAAAACTCATTGAAAATGTTCAAAGAGATTTAAATATAGGTCTAATTAATGAACTGGCTCAAATTTTTGGGAACCTAGATATCTCTATTCATAGTGTACTTAAAGCTGCTAACACTAAATGGAATTTTTTAAATTTTAAACCAGGATTGGTTGGAGGTCATTGTATTGGAGTTGATCCATATTATTTAAAGTATTTATGTAAAAAAATTAATTTTAAACCGAAAGTATTTATGTCAGCAAGAAATACAAATGAAAAAATGACAAAATATTATTTTGATAAAATATTAAGTTATATTTCAAAAAAAGATAAGGTTTTATTTTTAGGAGTTTCATTTAAAGAAAATACTAACGATTTAAGAAATTCAAAAAATCTTGAATTATTGGAAATGCTTTCAAAAAAAATTAAGATACATTATTATGATCCAATGATTAAACCTTTAATAAAAACTAATAAAAATCTCATTAAATATGAAAAACAAGTTTATGACGCGATTATTTTATCTGTTCCGCACAAAAAGATATTTAAATTTATTAAAAATAATTTAAAGAGTATCTTAAAAAATAATGGTTTCTTTATTGATTTAAATAATAATTATGAATTAAAAAGCAAAACAAATTATAAATACATAAAATTATAAAATGAAAGAATTTAAAAATAAAAAAATATTGATAACTGGAGGAACAGGCACGTTTGGTAAAGCGTTTATAAATTACCTAAACAACCTTGGATCAAACCAACCAAGTAAGATAAATATTTATGCTAGGGACGAACATAAATTTCATGATATGCAAAATACTAATTTATTAAGAAATAACTCGAGATTACTGATTGGAGACATCAGAGATGAAAAACGATTAGAATTAGCAACTAACGGTATTGATATTGTGATTCATGCTGCTGCACTAAAACATGTACCCTTCGCTGAATACAATCCTATGGAAGCTATATCAACAAATGTATTTGGTTCTAATAATTTAATTAATGTATGTATAAAAAATAAAGTCAAAAAATGTATGTTAGTTTCAACTGATAAAGCGGTAAATCCAATAAATTTATATGGTTCAACAAAGTTATGTGCGGAAAAAATTTTTATAGCATCAAATAATATATCAGCTGGTAAGAGTAAATTTTCAGTTGTTAGATATGGTAATGTTTTGGGTTCTAGAGGTAGTTTAGTTGAAAAATTAAAAAACTCTAAAATTAATGGAGATAAAGAATTTAATTTAACTGATAAAGAAATGACAAGATTTTGGATTACTATAGAGGAAGCTGTTAAATTTGTAGGTAAATCTATTTCAAAAATGCAAGGTGGAGAAATTTTTATTCCAAAGATGAAAAGTATGAAAGTTATTGATTGTATAAAAGCTTTCTTACCTAAAGCAAAACTTAATTATGTAGGTGTTCGGCCAGGGGAAAAAGTTCATGAAAAACTAATACATGAAGAAACTAAAAATGTTTATGATTGTAATGAATCATATATAATTTTACCTGAATTTAAATTTTGGACAAAGAAAAAATATTCAATTAATGGAAAAAAACTTCCTGAAAACTTTGAATATTCTAGTAACAACAACAAGAATTGGTTAGAAGGAAAACAATTGTTGCGAGAAATTCATTGAAAATATTTAATTATTCAAAACAAAAAATTAATAAAGCCGACATAGTATCAGTTACTAAAACTCTTAGATTTCAAAATCTTAGCAGGGGACCAAGTGTTCTAAAATTTGAAAAAAAACTTCAAAAATTTACTGGATCTAAATTTACTATTGCAGTTAACAGCGGCACGTCAGCTTTAATTGGTGCTATTAAATCCTTAGAATTAGAAAAAAATAGTACAATAATTGTCCCAAATATAACTTTTGTAGCTACTGCAAATAGTGTTCTTTTATCTGGTCATAAAGTTGAGTTAGTTGACGTCAGTGAGAAAACTGGATTAGTTACACCAGAGGAGTTAGAAAAAAAAATAAAAAATAAAAAAATTTCCTGTTTTATAAATGTTCATCTAAATGGAAATATAGAAAATATTAGTAAAATTTATAAAATCTGTAAAAAAAATAATATTAAAATTATAGATGATGCATGTCATGCATTAGGTACAAAATACAAATATAAAAATGAAATATTTTTGATGGGAAATAATAAATTTTCAGATATTTCGACCTTATCTTTTCATCCAACTAAATTAATTACCACTGGTGAAGGTGGTGCAATAGTAACCAATAATAAAAAATATTTTGATAGAATAAAAAAAATTATTAACCATGGTTATGAGCCCTTTAAAATCAAAAAAAATAATTATTTCCACGACTATTATAAAATAACAGCTCCTGGATATAATTTTAGGATAAGTGACATAAATTGTGCTTTAGGTTTAAGTCAATTATCTAAATTTAGATCAAAAATTAATCACAGAAGAAAAATTGCAAAATTTTATGATAATTATTTTAAAGATAATAAAAGTATCGGTATATTAAAAATATCTCCAAGTGTTAGATGTGCATATCATCTTTATCCAATTTTTATAAAAAATTATAAAAAAATTAATAAAATAAAGTTTATAAATTTATTAAAAAAAAAAATATTATTACACAAATTCACTATTTGCCATTAAGTTTTCAACCGTTATTTAAAAAAAATAAAAATATTTATAAGAATAGTGAAAAATATTATCAAAGTGCTTTGAGTATCCCTATTCATGATGGAATAAGTTTAAAAGATGCAAATATTATAGCAAATATAATTTGTAAAGAATTAAAAAATTTAAATGGAAATTAATTACAATCAATTAATTAAAAAAATTAAATTTAGAAATGTTGGTCTAATTGGATTTGGATCAATTGGAAAAAGACATTACAAAAATCTTAAAGAAATTTTTTCTTCAATAATTATTTATGATCCAAAATATCATAATAAAAAAAAATTAGAAGAAATATATAATTTTTGTGATGATATTTTTATTTGCTCACCTTTAGATAGTCATGAAAATTATCTTAAAAAATCTATGCAATTAAAAAAAAATATATTCATTGAAAAACCTTTACTACTTAATACTAAAAAATTTTATAAACCAATTATAAATTATTATAAAAACAAAAAAGTTATTTATGTGGGCTTTAATTTAAGATTTCGTAAAATAGTAAAATTTATTAAAGATGAAATAGACAAAAATAATTTTGGTAAAATTTATTGGGCAAAATTTTTAATGAGCTCTTATTTGCCTAACTGGAGAAATAATTACAATATTCATAAAAGTTATGCAAATTCAAAAATAAACGGTGGAGTCCTATTAGACAGTATTCACGAATTAGATTTAGCTGAATTTTTTTTTGGTAATAGTAAGCTTAAATCTTATTACTTAGATAATTTGAATATTCTTAAAATCAAATCTGATGAGTATGCAAATTTAACTTTAAAACATAATAATGGAGTAATTTCTAACATTCAATTAGACTATTTAAATAAAAATAATAAGAGAGAGATTACAATTTGTGGATCAAAAAATTATTTAGAGGCCGATATTGTAAAAGGAGAATTGAAAATTATTGGTAAAAAAAGAATTAAGAAAAAAATAAATTATAATAGAAATGATGAATATAAAAACGAGTTAATAAACTTTTATAAATTAATCTCACTAAATAAGAAAAATTTAAATTTGAAAAGCAATCTAAATATTCATTCAATTGCTAATCAAATTAAAAGGGGTTTGAAAAGTTAGTAATAAGACAATATGTATTAAACTAAATATTATTATGATTAAAAAAAAAAATATTTTAGTTATTTGCAGCCATCCTGATGATGAAGTATTGGGATGCGGTGCAACATTAAATAAATTAAAAAAAAAGTATGATATCCATTGTATGTACTTAACTAATGGAGGAAGTAATAGACCAAAAGTAAACATACAAAAAAATATAGATACAATTAATAAAGTAAAAAAAGTAATAGGTATAAAGAATACTTACAGATGCGAGTTGCCTGATAATGAAATTGATAAAATAAGTCTCTTAACAGTAATTAAATTAATAGAAAATGTTATCTTTAAAGTAAAACCAGAGATAATATTTACACACAGTAATAAAGATTTAAATATTGATCACCAAATATGTAATAAGGCTGTTCTAACAGCATGTAGGCCTACAAATAAAAATAATTTTTTAAATAAAATATATTTCTTTGAAATTTTATCTAGTACAGAATGGAATTTTAAATCTAGAAATTTTAGCCCAGAAGTTTTTATAAGAATTTCAAAATCTAATTTGGACTCAAAAATTAAAGCAATGAAACTTTACAAAGATGAAATAAAAAAATTTCCTCATCCACGTTCAATTAAAAATATAGAAAACTTAGCAAAAATTAGAGGTTCTAACGTAGGTTTCTTTTTTGCTGAAGCGTTTGAACTTGGTTATGAAAAAATTCAGTAAATGGAAATAATTCTTAAAAATGGGGACAGACTGTCTTTTTCTCCTGATGAGATTTTATCTAGATCTCATATAAATGCTTATAATTTAGTTAATGAAAAAGATTTTAATAAAAGTATAAATTTATTTTACTCTTGTCTTGGGAAACTTGATAATTTTCTTAATAAAAAAAAAACTTATATTGGATTAAAAAGGTCAATAGTTAACGAAATTTTTGTAAATTCTAGTATTTTTTTTTTTATAAATTTTTTTGAACATACAAAAATAAAAAATAAAATTAAATATATTGAAATCGTAGATAGTGAAAATTATTTAAAATACTTCATAAAAAAATATTTAAAAATTAATTTAAAAAAATATAAAATTAAAAGAAATCTTAAATACAACAAGATACAAATTTTAAAACAACTAAATTCTAGTGAAATACTTTATTATTTAAAAAAAAAGATAAATAACTTATTTAAAAATGATTTTAATGAAATTGTTTATAAGGAATGTCCATTATTAATTAATAAATTAAATGGACAGTTAACAAACACATTATATTTAAGAAACAAGTTTAACAAGAAATCTAATATAAAATCTAAAAAAAAATTTAAATATGTTAAAGAGTCTATTATTTGTTTTGATCAATTCATTAATTCATTTCAAAGTAGGAAAGTCGTTATCAAAATAATTAATGACTTATTATCTATCGGTTACAATAATTATCTTAATAACTTCGCTCATAATGAAAAAATAATTAATAACTTTAAAATTAAATATAAAGCACCATTTTATAGTTCTCAACTTTCAAATTCTGAGGATTTTTCCATAATGGATTTAATTAAAATAAAATATAATTCAAATATTATTACTTATCAGCATGGTCATGGGCAGGGCTTATCTCAATATCATAACAAAATAAAATTTTTAACTGAAACAAGTTATAGTGATATAAATTATGTTTTTTCAAAAAATGCTAAACAGTTTAATGATAAAGAAAATTCATTTTCAATTAGCAAAACAATAATATCTAAATATTATAATCCTTTTAATAAAATTTTAACTAACATAAATTTTTTTCAGAAAAAATATGATATAATTTATTTCTCACCATGGCACATGAATGGAATCAATCATTCTTTGTACAATTATGGTATTAATGATTTTGAAAAAATACAAATAGAAACAAATTTAATAAAAAAATATCTATCTAGATCCAATTATAAGATATTAATTAAAAAATATCCTTACGACTTCCAAAAATATAAATCTGAAAAATTTATAGAAAAATTAGTTTCAAAATATAAAAATATAACTTTTTACAATCAGACACTCAGGTATCCTGAATTTTATAATAAAAAACAAATTATAATAATGTATGGATGTAGTAGCACGTTTGGTTATTTGGCATCTTTTAATAACCCTATAATTATGATTAATACTAAAAAATACTTTCCAGTAATAAACAAACTTGAGAAACATTTTAAAAAATCTATTTTTTTAATTAATGATGGTGAGAAGGAATATCAAGAACTTATGAACAAATTGATACTAGATAAGGATTATATTTATAGGCAATGGGAAAAAAAAGCTAATTATAGAATTAAATTTTATAAAAAATACCTGGGTATTTATTAAATTATGGAAAATAGATTAAAAAAATTTATCTTTAAAAAAGATATATTTTCAAATCCAACAATAAATCTAAAAAATATTAATACTATAAATTTTAAAAAACAATTAAAATTTTTTGGCTTCAATTCATTTGATAAAATTAAACTATATATTCCAATAAATAGTAGTGCCACTAATTCTAAAAATTTTATAATTAAATTTAATGAAAAATTTTACTTATTAAAAAAAGAGAGTATTAAAAAGGAGAAGTTTTCAAATAAGAAAAAGAGATTAAAAGAACTTACAAAAATTTATAAAAGTAGTTTTTTTATACCTCTTGCATCAAATTATAAGAATCTTTATCAAAAAGATAATAGTATATGGTCAATTTATCATTATTTTGAGGGAAAGCACTTTAGTGGTAAAAAAAATGAATTAAATAATATAAGTAAAAATTATTTTAAAATTCAAAATAAATTTAAAAAAATTATAATTTTCAAAAAATCCTATGATTACTTTAACAACAATGACTGTGAGATAGTAAATAAATATAAAAAAAATTATAAGTTGTGGGATAAAATTTTAAACTTGAAGGATAAAAAATTAAAACTATCACTTTATAATTATTTTTTATCTGAATGGAATAGAATTAAACTTTTTAAATCTGAATTTAGAAAACTAAAAAAAAAATATTCACATTATGACTTACATCCTCATAATATAATGATTAAAGGTAATAAAATTAAGATAATAGACTTAAATAGTATTACCTACATGCCAATAGAATTTTCTACAGCTTTTTCAGCTCTTAAATTATGCAGACAAACTATATATTTAAATAATATTAAAAAATATAGAGTAATTGGCTTAAAATTTTTAAGAAATCTTGAAAAAAAATATTGTAATAAGTTGAATAAAAAAAAATATATTTATGATTTTGCTAATACTGAGTTAATGAGAAGAATTTGCATTATACTAAAAGCAAATCTTAATGAAGACAAAAGCATGAATCATATATTGCCTATTTTAATATCAAATATAATTGAATCTAAATTAATTTTCAAAAATATCAAATTTTCAATTTAAAATGAGCTTATTGTGTTTCTTCTTTTATTATAATCTGTTGGAGGAATATAATTGTAATGAAGAATTTTTTTTATTAATTTTGAAAATTTTGGAATTTTTTTTATATTATAATACTCATAATAAGGCTTTATATACCAAGGACTATACATATTAAATATTGTCCACCTACTAATTCCTGTTGGTTTGCCGGCTATATGAACAAGATTTGTATCTAGAATTATTATTGAACCTTTTTTCGCCTCTAAGAATTTAAATTTTTTAAAAACTTTATTTTTTGAAATTTTAGTAAATTTTTTATGTGAATTTGGTATATATTTTGTGCAACCATTAAATCTTGAAATATCCTCAATTGCTGTAATTACAAAATAAGATAATGAAGGATGTACACCTCTACCTCCAACGTATCTATTATCTCTATGCCACTTATTGCCACTAGCTGATTGTTTTTTAAAAAAAGAATTATTTAAATTAAAAAACATTTTATTTCTCGCTGAGGCGCTGGTTAATCCATAATCCTTTTCTAATATTTTTGATAAGAAACGATTAATTCTTTTATTATATACTAATTCGATCAAAGATTTATCTTCTAAAAAATAATTATAAAGAACAATTGTGTTTTTTTTTCCTACATATTTATTTTTTTTTATTCTTAAATTTAAAATTTTTTCCAATTTGATTTTAATTAAATCACACTTCTTATTTGAATAAAAATTTTCTAAAATACAAAATCCATTTTTTTTTAATTTTGACTGAATTTTTGAAATTGAAATCATTTGTGTATTTATAGATACTAAAGAAATCTTAAGATTTTTAAATAAAAATTATTTCAAATTAAAATTATAACTTATTTAAAAAAAACTTAACCTCTTAATTTACTTAATTAATAATTTTATTTTTCCTTGGAATTACAAAATTATTAGTATAATTCATCCATTTTAAATGAATAAAGAAAATATTAATATAGGTGTGATTGGCATGGGCTACGTTGGGCTGCCACTAGCTAATGAATTAGTAAAGTATTTTAATGTTGTTGGTTACGATAATAACAAAAAAAAAATTAGTAATTTAAAAAAATACCCTTATGATGCACAAAAATATAATTCCGAAAATTATATAAAAAATTTGGTGTCAAATTATAAAAATATAACCTTTTATAATAAGACTCTTAAATATCCTGAATTTTATCAAAAAAATCAAATTCTTCTATTATTTGGATGTAGTAGCACATTTGGATATCTTGCTTCATTTCATAATCCAATAATAATGGTAAATTTAAAAAATTACTTTCCTGTTAAAAAAAAATTAGAAAATTATTTTAAAAAATCTATTTTTTTAGTTAATTATGGTGAGGAAGGTTACAGAAAATTACTTGAAAAGTTAGTTTTTGATAAAAAATATATATATCAAGAGTGGAGAAAAAAAACTATATACAGACGAATGTTTTATAAAAAATTCCTAGGTATAGATTAGCTTATGAATATAATCGGAATAAGTGACACACACGATTCATCTTGTTGTTTAATACAAAATGGAAAGATCAAATTTGCATGTGCTGAGGAAAGGTTTCAGCGTATTAAAAATTTCGGATCTTTTCCTATAAAAAGTTTAAAATATTTAAAAGAAAAATTTAAACTTAACTCCAAAAATATTGATTACATAGCTGTTGCAAATTTATCTCTACCCTCAACAAATTTACTAGGGCTAAATAGCCAATTTTCTATAGAGGATCATGTTAAGTTCCAAGAGAAATATTTTTATCCTCATATATATAAAAAAAAGAATATAAAATTATCTAATATTTTTCCTAATTATAAATTTATCGGTGAGAACTATTATCCAACTAATAAAATAAAACTTTCAACAAGTTTGGAGGGTAAAGGTAAAGATAAAAAATTAAATGAAATGAGACTTAAATACATTTGTAATTTTTTTAATGTTCCTAAAGAAAAAGTTTTATTTTTTGATCATCATAGATGTCATGCCTTTTACGCTTATTATATGAATCCAGATAAGAGCAATGTTAATGTTGTAACCTCAGATGGTGGGGGCGATAAAACATATGAAACTGTATATTCTGTAAAAAAAGGCAAATTTAAATTAATTTACAGAGGAAGAACAAGTTTAATTGGCAAAATATACAGCTCGATAACTTTATTGTTAAGGATGCATCCAGTTAGACATCATTACAAAGTAATGGGTTTAGCTCCTTATACTAGCAGCTATAATTTAAACAAGGTAAAAAAAATTTTTCACGACTCTTTATTTATTAAAGGTAAATCGCTTAAATTTAAAAAAAATAAGGAAATGAAAGATTTTTACTTTTACTTTGTAAAAAAATTAAAAATATTTAGGTTTGATTCAATATCAAGAGGATTGCAAGAATTTACTGAGGAAATTCTAATTAAATGGTTTAATAATATTTATTTAAAAACAAAAATTAAAAATTTTATTTTTTCTGGTGGCGTAGCAAATAATATAAAAGCAAACAAAAGATTAAATGAACAATCTTTTGTAAAAAAAATATTTATACCTCCAGGCCCAGGCGATGAAAATTTATCGATAGGCGCAGTTTTTTCATTAATTTATGACAAAATAGGATATAAAAAATCATCGAGTTATATTAAAAAAATTCATAATGCATATTTTGCTTATGAGATAGATGAAAAAATTTTAGAAAATTTCAGAAGTAATAAAATTATTAGCAAATACTATACAAATAAAAAAGATTTCAATTTTGACAAAACAGCAAAAAAATTAAAAAAAGGTGAAATTGTAGCTGTATGCATTGGCAAAATGGAATTTGGATCAAGAGCACTTGGACATAGATCGTTTATCTGTGATCCTTCTAACTTGAAAGCTAAAGAAAGGTTGAACGATCTTATTAAACAAAGGGATTTTTGGATGCCTTTTACCCCATCAATATTATCAGATAATTTTAATTATTACATAAAGGGAGAAAGCAAACATTGTAATTCTTATATGACGCTAAGTTTTGATACAACAGAAATTGCAAGAAAAAACTTAATAGCTGCAATTCATCCTAAAGACTTAACAATAAGGCCACAAAAAGTAACCCAAAAAACTTGTGAAAGATACTATAATTTAATTAAAACTTTTAAAAAGTATTCTGGTATTGGTGCGGTTTTAAATACTTCATTAAATATTCATGAAAAACCAATTATAATGGATCCCATTGATATTGTACAAGATTTTATAATAACAAAAAAAATTTTAATTGATAACATATACGTACATGACACATTGTTTACTCTTAAGAAAAAATACCAAGTAAATAAAATTTAATAAATTTTTACTTAAACTTAAATGAAAACAAATTTTTTTAAAACTTTTTTGATTGCTGAAATAGGAATTAATCATGAAGGAAAATTGAATAAATGTTTAAGTATGATTAAATCTGCCAAATTGGCTGGCGCAGATGCTGTAAAATTGCAAATAGTATCACCTAACAAATCCTACCAAAAAGGAACAGAATCATATCGAATATTTTCAAAAATAAATTTTAGTGATCAAGAACTACAAAAGATTTTTAATTATGCAAAAAAAATTAAAATAAAAATATTTGCAACATGTGATAATGAGGAAAACATTCAAAGAATTGAAAAATTTAAACCTTTTGCTTTTAAAATATCTTCGGGACTAGCTAACAATATCTATTTAATTAAGTTTTTAAAAAAATTTAAAAGAAAAATAATAATATCTTTAGGGTTGTTAAAAAAAAAAGATATTGAAATTATTTTAAGTACATTGGGAGATTACAAGGATGTAGTTTTTATGCATAGTATTTCAAGATATCCCACAAAAAATAATGATTTAAATTTAAACAGTATTGATTTTCTTAAAAAGTATTTAAAAAAATTTAAGATTGGATACTCAGATCATACAAAATCTGATGATGCAATTTTAACAGCAGTGTCAAAAGGATGTAAATACATAGAAAAACATTTTACATTTAATGAAAAAAGGAAAGGATTTGATCATGTTGTATCTTATGGAGAGAAAAAATTTAAAAAACTTAAAACAAAAATTCTTAAAATTGAAGAGAGCTTAGGAAAAAATATTTATCTTGATAAGAATTTTCAAAATAAAGAAAGATCTAAATATCTTAGGTATGCAGTTTTAAAAAAAAATATAAAAAAAAATACTTTACTAAATTTAAATGATATAGGGTTTATGAGAGTAAAGAATTCTAAAAATGGAATAGAGCCAATTAATTTAAATAAATTTATAAATAAAAAAGTCAAAGTAAATTTAAAAGAAAATAATATTTTAAAAATTAATGATTTTAAAAAAAGATAACATTGTTATCTCTTGCTCAAACGGAAAAAATACTTTTCGATTAATAAGAATTTTAAAGAAAATTAAAAATTTTGAAATATTTAGTACTGATATAAATAATTTTGATACAAATAATAAAAAATTTTTCAAAAATTTAGGAACACAAAACAAAAATTACTTAAATGATCTTATTAATAATTTAAAAAAAAATAAGATTAACAAATTCATCCCTTTGGCTGATGAAGAGGTTTTGTTATTAAGCAAAAATATTAATATCTTTAAAAAAAAGAAAATTAAAGTTTATTGTAATAAATATAAAAATATTTTAATCTTAAATCACAAAGTAAATACTTTAAAATTTTTGGAAAAAAATAAAATTCCCGTCCCAAGATGGAAAGTTTTTAACAACTTAATTGAATATAAAAATTCAATAGAGTATTTTTTTGATAATGATTTAGAAATTGTAATTAAACCAATTATTTCACGTGGAAACAGAAATATACATTATTTTTCAAAAAAAAATTATAAAAAAATAATTAATAATTATTTACAATTTAAAATAAATTTTTTTATAAATGAAAAATTATATCCAAAATATTATGACATCGATTTATTTTCAAAGAAAATTACAAGTAAAAACAATATTATAATTAGACAAAACTTAAATCCTCTTAATCCAACAATATACAAAGGTTTTAAATTTATATCCGATAAAAAAATAGAGTCTTTTTGCAATAACATAAATAAAAAATTAAAAAATGAATTTATCCTAGATGTAGATGCAATGACTGATATTAATAATAATGTTAAAGTTATTGAAATTAATTCCAGACCAAGTGGTGCTTTCATTTATAGTTTAATAAAAAATTTAGAGTTAAAGAATGACTTCATTAAATATCTTAAAAAATAAAGAAGTTCTTTTCTTTATTGATACAATTAAAAAAAATTTTTTTAAAACTATTGGATATACAAAATTTGAGGAGTATAAAAAAAAATATTTATAATCTAAATGATAAAATAATATAAATATAATTGATAGTGCTCGTAAACCATCAATATCAGATCTATAGTTATCTAATGATTTTTCCATAAATTAATTTTTTGCACCTTTTATTTTTATATAAAAGTTGGTAATTAAAAGACCCTTCAAGCTTAAATTTATTTTTTATCAAAA
>MDTB01081338.1_pt1 | contig 27708 bp, 31 predicted proteins | sample 811161 | NCBI WGS metagenome assembly MDTB01 (sample SAMN05326650, study PRJNA326480) | marine metagenome | isolation source: seawater | place: Mediterranean Sea | collected 2009
ACAAATTTTAATGGTTGGGAATAGCTTTGTTTATTACAACAACGGCATGCACAATCCTTTGATTAAAATGATTCGCTCAACGCATACTATGAGAGATGCGTATAAAATTAGAAGTATTACTATCAATGGCTCATCTTTGACTTGGCATGATATTAGGTCATATGTAACTAATCCAAATATAGGCTCTTTTGGGTTTACTAAGGAGAATAAGCTAAAGAAAATTAAAAAAACTCCTTTTGATTTAGCTATTATGCATGACTGCAGCAGATGTCCTGTTGATGACTCTCGAAAAAAAATATTTCATAAAATTGTTGCTGCGCATGTCAAAACATTAAGAGAAAAAAATATTGAACCAATGTTGATGATGACATGGCCATATAAAGATTCTCCCAATATGACAAAGAAGTTGGCTAGAGAGTATGTAAAAGCAGCTAATAAAAATAAAATTCTTGTAGCTCCTGTTGGATTAGCTTTTGCGGAGATAAATAAAAATTTTCCAGAAATAAATTTATATACCAGCGATCTTCGTCATCCTAGTAAAGAAGGCACATATCTCGCAGCTTGTGTTTTGTATGCATCAATATACAAAATGAATCCTGAAGGCAATAAAGTTAAATTTGATATAGATTCAAAGACAAGAAAAACTCTTCAAAAAGTAGCTTGGATTACTCATCAAAACTTTTACAAAGGAAGATAAAGGACCGTATTGGTTGAAAGAATCATTATGAATACTAATGTAGTTATCATTGGACCTAGATAGATTTGACCAGACATATTGAAAAAATATCTGTTGAAATAAGGTAAAACGAACATCATTGGTACAATTGCAAATAATAAATTTACGCTTAACCAATTGGTAGTCCAAAAAACAGTGCCAGTGCTGGCAAAAACTAAGTACTGAATAAAAATTATTATCATTAATCCAAGAGAATTTCCAAACCCTCCTATCAGCATAGACAACCATTGAGGTTGATCTTTAATTCTCATTGAACCATTTACTCTTAAAGAGTTTGATAAGAAGAAAACATAGAAAAAAGGAGCATACATTAGCAGGACCAAAAGCATTTCCATTTGGAAAATTCTTATTCCCATAAACCAAAATCGATAATCCACATGAAAGAAGGAATATATGACATTTAAAAAAACATAAAAAATTCCAAATATTAGAAAACTTAAGATTACAGTTTTAGAAAAATCTATGAATGAAATATTAATTCCCCAATGCTTAGGAGCAACACCATGCTTTCTTCCATGGAGATAATAGGATGAAAAAAATAGAAAAAAACCTACTAGACCATTAAATACTGCCCAAAGCATTACAGAATTATTCATGCGTTGAGGAAAAAACCATGTCATTTCTCTGTTAGAAGCCTCTGGAAATAATATTTTTGCTACCTCAACCATGGGAATAAAAGTTACAGAAGCAATACCGGCACCTAAGAAAAAAATAAACCAAAATATTAGTCTTCCTGTCTTGCTTGGTTTTGGTAGCGGATCTGGTATCACCTTTTTTATGGTTTTAAAAAAACTGAAGCCTAAAATTAGTTTTGTTAGCGGTATTATCATTATGAGTGCTGCGATCATGTTTAGAAGAGTAAAAAATTCTTTCCAGTGCCAAATTTGATTTTTAGATGTAAGGCTTGGATTTATCTCAAATGTTTTTACAAAAAATTCTATTTGATTTTGCATGGCCTCAAAATTGTAAGGCTGAAAAGGATGGAGAACAGGTTCATTATGAACAACTCGAAGGGATCGATCTTTTGCGTTTCCATAATATTTCCCGAGTTCTATTTTAGTTTCACCTCGGGCTTTGTTATAAATACCCCAATTAACAAACCTTAGTGATTCCGGAGCAATTTGCATATTGCCTGCATCCCAACCTTTTAATTTATTTCTAAAAGCTCCTTCATCATATAAAGCATAACTTACACCGGCGTTAGATTGAAAGTGCTTTAAGATTGAATTTCTCAAGGTGAGCACATAGCCAGAAATGTATATGGAGTGCAATTTGCTCTCTTCATTTAATCGTGCGGCTTCCTTTCCGAAGTAATTTGCTCCTCGTATGGCTGCATTGCCTCCCATGGAATGACCCGTAACGCCCATTTTTGTTTTGTCTACAAAGTCAAAATCTTCACTTCCATGAACATGCTTAATTAAATCAAACATGCCATATCCTTCTTTTGTAGCAGACCTTCTTTGGCGCGATGAACTTGATAGTCCTTGTGCATAAGGATCAATAAGTGCAACAACTATGTCTCTTCTAGATAGTTCTATTGCAAAATTAGATAAAGCTTCCTTAGATCTTTGAAATCCAGGAACAACAACTACATATGGTAATTTGTTTTCTTTAGATGCTAGTTTAGGCTTATACAGATCATAGATAATAAATTGGTCATCTACGGTAAAAAGCTTTTTAGTTTCTATATGAGTTTTATTGAAATTAGTTTGAACGATAGAAGCAAGAAAGCTTGAAACGATAATTAAAAACACTAAGGAAAGCGTTGGTTTCATTTCAGAATATTTTGAAAAAATAAGTCCATAAATTAACTATAAGTTTTTATGAAATGATAGCGATCAGTTCAGACAATCTCTATTATCTCTATTGAAATTATATAGCTCTTTGATTTTGAGAGAACATTAAATATCTAAACTTCTGCTCTAACTATCGCAGCGATACCTTTTGAGAAAAATAAAAAATTTAAATAATGCGGTTTAACGTCTTTGAAGCTTGTATAACATCTTCGAATTGGTATCTTATTTAGAACAACCCAAGTGATGTAGAGCCACTAATCTAAATTAAAAAAGGAGCTTTGTTTAAGAAAACCCCTTTTTTTAATTGAATTTAAAAAGTTACGCGAAGACCAATCATAAGTTCGGTTACTTCCACTTCTGACTGAAGTTGCTCTCCAGCATTCATTCCAGATATACCAGAACCTGTAACACCTGTATTAGCATCGCCAAGGTCATTTTGTATATATGATGCAGTCAATTCAACTCCCTCAGAAATACCATATGCATATGTTATGCCATACGCGAAAGTAGAATCATCATTACTTTTATTTGGAAAAAGATTAAAAGTTCCTACTGGGCTTATTTGTTGACCAGATGCATCGATATCTGCTTGTCCAACTTCGATTAGAGGAGCTATAGAATGATTATTTCCCAAATCAATCGGATAAGACAATCCAAACGCCATTACATCAACATCAAGCATCAGTCTTTGAGTGAAATCAAAAGCACCAAAAGTAGCTGTTCCAGTAGCTTGGGCAGTGCCAAAAGATTTTTTCACCAGATACATATCAAAACCAGAGTAATCCATTCCTATTTTAAAAGAAGTGCCATTTTGTTGATTGTTTTGACTAAGATTCTCTAGATTTATAAAGTTTCCAGATACTGTATTTGACGTGACTGCGCTGCCTGTTGGGTTTAAAAAGCTTAAAGAGTTAACATCGGTATCATTTTGAGATGTTCCTATCTCTAAAAAATATCCTGCATGTGAATATGCGCTAACTATAAACGTTAAAGTTAAAATTAAAAATTTTTTCATATATTCTCCCGTTTAAAATTTTTTAATAATTGTTTTATATCATTAATTCAACCAAAAGTTGAATTTTTGTAAAAATTAAATTATGTTAAAAATTAGAATTTCATTTTAATTGGAGGTATTGAAAAAATTATGTCAGGGCCACTAGAAGGTATAAGAGTTGTAGAATTGACTTCTACTGTATCAGGTCCATTTGCTGGCATGATGCTCGCTGATCAAGGAGCAGATGTTATTAAAGTTGAACCGCCATTGATAGGTGATCTTGCCAGAATGATGGGTACATCTCGCGACGGAATGGCAGCCATGTTCTCAGTAATCAATAGAAACAAAAGATGCATGGTTCTAGATTTTAAAAACTCTAAGGACTTTGAAATTTTGAAAAAACTGTTAGATACCGCAGATGTATTAATTGAAAATTATCGTCCAGGGGTGGTAAAAAAACTTGGTATAGATTACGAATCAATTAAAGAAACTAATCCTAATATTATTTATACCTCTATTTCTGGTTATGGACAGACAGGACCATATATAAATCGAAGAGTATACGATCCGCTAATTCAAGCTACGGCTGGATCAGCTTCAGCTCAAAATAATGAAAAACCAGAATTTTTCAGAACTATAGTTTTTGATAAAGTCACAGGACTTACCGCTGCTCAATCTATTAGTACTGCTTTGGTTCAAAAAGAAAGAACAGGCAAAGGACAATATCTACCAATTTCTATGTTGGATTCAGCGCTTTATTATATTTGGCCGGATGTTATGTGGTCTAAAACATTACTAGGTGAAGATATAAAATATTTGCCTGATCTGTTTGATGCCTTTCCAATTTTTAAAACTAAAGATAAGTATATTTCCATGATTTTATTAGCTGATGCAGATTTTCAAAAACTTTGCGAGCTTTGTAAGTCTGATCTCCATACAAAAGAAGAGTTCGCAACGACTGATAAAAGAGTAGAGAATTTAGATTCTCTTATATCAGCAGTGTCAGAGATAATTAAAGATCAGGAAGCTGAGTTTTTATGCAGAGAGTTAGATAAATTTGGAGTTCCAGTTGCCATTGTAAACTCCTTAGATGAGATTCATGAAGATCCTCAAGTCATAGAACAGAAATCATTGATTGAAATAACTCATCCCGTGGCAGGAAAAATGAGAATGCCAAAGCCCCCTTTCAACTTTACTGATCAAAATGAATTTCCTAAGTCTCATGCCCCTTCCCTTGGTGATCATAATAGAGAAATACTTTCTGAACTTGATGTAGAAGAAGCAGATATTTTAAGAATGGAGCAAAGAGAAAAAGAAAATAAGGAACTTATGAAAGCAATGTCTCTTGCCAGTGCTACAAATAAATCAAGAGATTAAAGTAAAAAACTTTCTAAGAATGCTTTTAATATAACTGATTTGCGTCTTTTACAAATAAGTGCACGTCTTTATGTCGAATATTTGACAGATTATTAAAAAACATGTTCCCCGCTTTGAGCTTTTTTTAAAATCCATGTTTATATATGCTTAAATTAAATTGCTAAAACATAAAAACCTGGGGAGGAAAATTATGGAAAATGCATTTAATATGATACGTGACTTAGTTTCTGGTCTGACTGGAATCTTGGTTGGTGTGATTGGTTTGGGAGTTGTAGCGGGCATAGTGTTCGGTGGAAACTCCTTTTTCTTTGGTGATGTTTTGAATCAGCTTTTAGCTGTGATTCAAACATTAGGTGACAATGGAATAGTTGGGCTTTTAGCTGCTGCTATTCTTATCAAGTTACTTAGATAACAAGGATATATTGGCTAAGGGATCTTAGGATCCCTAGCCTTTATAATTAATGTAATGGATTGGCTAAACTTAGAATCAATAAAAGACTTTCTTTATAAAGTAACTGAAGTGCTTTCGCTTTTTGTTGCAGTTTCACTTTTAGTGGGAATAGTTTTTGGTCCTGAAACCGCATTTTTTGGCGCAGTCGTTAAAAACTTTTCGTCAATTCTTTCGGTCATGGGTCAAGAAGGATTGCTTGCACTAATATCTATCCTAATAATTACTGCTATCTTAAGAAAATAATTTTTATATAGATAAAATGAAAACGGGTTTATATCCCGTTTTTTTTTGCGTGAAAAGGTGGCTGGAAAGTCTGCAACGACACCATCCAGCCAAAATTTGAATCTTGGTGGCTGAAATGAGGGCTAATTCTACACCTCAGCCAAAAAAGGGTTAGAGCTACTTGGGTCTTGCTTCGTTTACTATAACTTTTCTTCCATCAACCTCAGATTCGTTTAATGCTTCGATAGCTTCTGGGCCACCGTCGTCCAATTCTACAAATCCAAAACCTCTAGATCTATTAGTATCTCTATCTGTGATCACGTTAGCAGATGTAACTGTTCCGTAACTTGAAAATAAATCTTCTAATTCCTGATTGCCAATACTCCAAGGGAGATTTCCTACATATAATTTCATAAGTACCTAATACTTGTCGTTAAAAAGGTGTATTAAATACTAATTTGATAAAACTGAAAGATATATTTTGACTTATTTCTAAATCTTCTAAGTTACTTATGCTTTTGTTGCAAGTTTTTTCTGTCTTCGCAAATTGGAAATTTTCAAAAAATTTTTAGAATTTGTAACAAAAAGCCCAAGAGAAAACCTTACTAAGTTACTTTATTTCTTGTCTATAAATTAAATAAGCTGCTAAAGAACACAAAATAAACAACAATACTTCAGGGAAAAAAACATCAGCAAAGCCCGTGTCGTAAAATACTGCAGCTATAGTATGTCCTAAAAGTACAAATAGAAATATCATTGCCGGAGCTGCTAACCATATATATCTCATAGTTATCGCTCCAATAATACACATAGCAGATATTCCTAGAAAAAACCCAGTAAGATCTCTAATTAAAGTATTTTGAGCAAGCTTGCTTAGTTCATTATAAACAAACCCAAAATCGACTGAAGTTTCAGCAGGATTTAAGATCCATCCTATTCCTACTGGAATTAATAATATTGCTGGCAAAATTGAAGTTATTCGAGCTAAAACCATAATTATCCCCTTTTATTGTTTATTTAAATTTATTTTTATTAAAAGTATCTTCAATAATTCTGATGCTATCTTTTATTAAAACACCAATTAAATTACTTAATTTATCTTGTATTTTTTCCTTTTTTTCAAACTTAATTTCAAAAACTTCATGCTTTCTAGCCAAGTTCATTAAATACCCATCACTAGTTGAGATTGAATCAATTAGGCCAACTTCTAATGCTTTGCTACCTTCCCAAATCTCTCCTGTTGCTACTTTTGAAATATCTAAAGAGGGCCTGAACTTACCCACATGGTCTTTAAATAACTCATGAATATCATGCAAATCTTCTTTAAATTTCTTTCTGCCTTCTTCTGTCGTCTCCCCAAAAGCAGTAATAGTTCTTTTATATTCGCCGGCTGTATGAAGTTCATAATCAATATCATTTTTCTTTAAAATTTTATGAAAGTTTGGAATTGCTGCGACCACTCCTATGGATCCAATGATAGCAAAAGGAGCTGAAACAATTTTATTTGCTACACAAGCCATCATATAGCCGCCTGAGGCTGCTATTTTATCTACGCAAGCTGTTAAATTTATTCCCGCATCACGAATTCTCTGCAGTTGGGCTGCAGCTAAACCGTAACCGATTACTGTGCCTCCAGCACTTTCTAAATTTAAAACAATTTCTTCGCATTTTGTTTCGCTTTGCAATATGGCATTAATTTCTTCTTTTAAGTTAGCAACATTAGAAGCATCAATATCACCTTCAAAATTCAGAACATAAACAGGTTTTTTTTTGGATTTGGAGCTTGCTTTTTTTTCTTTTTTTAAAGATTTTTTAAGTTTCTTTTTTTCATCTTTACTCAAAGACAAGGTCTTAATTGAGTTAGCCATGGACTGATATCGCTTAGTCAAATTTTTAGTTTTAAGAGTCTCATCTAGATCTTCTTGATGTCTCATTGAAGAAATCAGAATAAAAATAGGAATGAAAACTAAGACAATAATCGTAATAGTTTTTAACAGAAAATAACCATATTCAAAAAGAAATTCCATGATACTTATAATAAATTTATTAAATGAAAAAAGAGTTTATCAGGAATAACAAAGCGCTTGTATAAAAGCTTAAAGCGTTTTTTTATTATCCATATATGGTCTTAAAACTTTAGGAATTGAAATAGAACCATCTTCATTTTGATAATTTTCATAAATTGCTGCCATGGTTCTTCCAATAGCTAGCCCTGACCCATTTAAAGTATGGCATAGGACATTCTTATTATTTTCTTTAGTTCTAATTTGCATTCTTCTTGATTGAAAATCTTCAAAGTTACTGCACGAAGAGATTTCTCTATATTTGTTCTGACTTGGAAACCAAACTTCCAAATCATAAGTAAAAGAAGAAGCAAATCCTGTATCTTTTGAGCAAAGAATGGTTTTTCTGTAAGGTAAATTAAGAAGCTCTAAAATTTTTTCTGCGTGATTGGTCAATTTTTCCAATTCATCATGAGAATCTCCTGGAGGTACAATCCTAACCAATTCCACTTTTTCAAATTGATGTTGCCTAATAATTCCTTTTGTATCTTGCCCATAACTTCCAGCTTCGCTTCTGAAACAGGGCGAGTGGCATACATAAGAAATTGGCAATTCTTCGGCTCTTATAATTTCTCCTCGATGATAATTGGTCACCGGGACTTCAGCAGTTGGCACAAGATATAAATCCTGGTCAGAGTCATCTACTTTGAATTGGTCTTCTTTAAATTTTGGCAATTGTCCGGTCCCTACCAAAGATTCAGAATTAACTATCAGGGGAACGTATATTTCTTTATAACCATGCTCTTTCGTATGAATATCCAACATAAAGTGAATCAAAGCTCTGTTAAGTTTTGCCGTAGTATCTTTGAAAATAACAAATCGTGATTTAGCTATCTTTGCTGCAGCCTCGAAGTCCATTCCTCCGATATCAATGCCAAGTTCTTGGTGATCTTTTATTTTGAAAGAAAAAGATGGAATTTTTCCAGATTCTTTGACTACTATATTATCTTCTTCGCTTTTTCCTATTGGTACATTTTCATTTAAAAGATTTGGGATGCTTAATAAAAAATCATTTATTTTTTGCTGAAGCATATCTAGTTCACTTTTACTTATTTTCAAAGATGCAGATAGTTCTCCAGCTTCTTTCTTTATGATTGATGTGTCTTCACCATTTTTTTGCATTTCACCTATCTTGCTGGCCATTTTATTTAATTGCTCTTGCAACGATTCGGTTTTTACTTGTAGATCTTTTCTTTTTGTTTCTAAGGCATTCCACTGTGAATCATCCAGCTCGAACCCTCTAGCAAACAAATTTTTCTTAGCGTATTCAAAATTCTTTCTTAAAATTTCTATGTTGATCATGTTTATTCCAGCGTAATTAAATCGCTTACTTCTTGATTATATCTAAATAGAGAGGTTGATAGTTCTGGATTTACATCAAAATCAAAGAAAGAGATAGAAGATTTTTCTTCAAAAGAGTTTGTGTATGAAACTTTACTTAAAATTGATTTCTCAAAAATTAAACTAATTGAAGATATATATGTTTTGTCTTTTGGGATTATGTTGCAAGCGACTGGAGAACAATTTACTTTCTCAAGATTCATACAAAATTTTTCAGTACTTAAAAGAAGAAAAGCTGCAGGGATTTGATCAATTATATTTTCTTTTTTATATTTAACCGCTTGATCCAATTCGTAGTCAATTCGAAAAACGGAATTATTGTTTATGATGGTCTCTGATTGGCTCGGTTTATTAATAGTTAATTTTAAATTATACGGTTTTTTTAAAAAAATTTTTCCTTTCAGTTTATTTTGATCCGGGGTAGAAAAATTTTGAATAAAATCCGCTTGAAAAGATTTGTAATTATAAAAATTATTTAAATTTTCATAAGGCTCTAAACAATTTGCTAATGAATATTGAGAAACAAATAAAAAACAAAAAATTAAATAAAATTTATTCTTCATTGCTTGGCGCAAGTACTTCTCTATTGCCATTAGAATTCATTTCGCTTACCAAGCCTGCCGTTTCCATTGCCTCTATGAGTCTAGCTGCTCTGTTGTAGCCAATTCTAAATTTTCTCTGCACAGCAGATATCGAAGCCCGTCTTGACTGAACGACAAATGCAACAGCTTGATCATAAAATTCATCTTTTTCTGAATCTCCATTTTGACCATCTCCGCTATCAGACACTTCTGGAGCTTTGGTAACTTCATCTAAATATTGAACAGACTCTCGCTCTTTCCAATCACTAACTACTCTTATAATTTCGTCTTCACCAACAAATGCTCCATGAACTCTCAAAGGTATAGACGTGCCCGAACCAACGTAGAGCATATCTCCTTTACCCAATAGCTGCTCTGCGCCAACTTGATCCAGCACTACTCTTGAATCCATAGAGGAAGCAACGTTAAATGCCATTCTTGCTGAAATGTTTGCCTTAATTAGACCTGTGATCACATCAACCGATGGCCTTTGAGTTGCCAAAAGCATGTGGATACCAGCTGCTCTAGCTTTTTGAGCTAATCTTGCGATTAATTGCTCCACTTTTTTTCCAACCACCATCATTAAATCTGCCAATTCATCTACCCCAATAACAATTTGAGGCAGCTCAACTAAATCAGGAATATCATCAACCGTAATCCCTTTTTCCTCGTCAATCTTGATTGTTGGATCTTTGATTGGATTACCTGATGCAATGGCTTTATTAATTTTTGCGTTATAACCACTTAAGTTTCTTACTGACATAGCAGACATTAATTTATACCTTCGTTCCATTTCATTCACACACCATCTCAACCCATATGCTGCTTCTGACATATCAGTGATTACTGGACATAACAAATGAGGTAAATCTTCGTAAACAGAAAGCTCTAACATTTTTGGATCTATAAGAACTAACTTTACTTCTTGAGGAGTGGCTTTATATAAAATACTCATCAACATAGCATTTAGGGCAACTGATTTTCCTGAGCCAGTTGTTCCTGCTATTAACAAATGTGGCAAAGACGCAAGATCTTCTAAAACGGGTTTCCCTTCAATATCTTTTCCATAAGCCAAAGTTATTGGACTTTTAGATTCTTCAAAATCTTTTGAAGCTATTACCTCGCCAAGTAAAACGCTTTCCCTATCTGCATTTGGAATCTCTACTCCAATAGTTTCTCTTCCTTCAATCACCTCAACTATTCTTATGCTCCCAACTCCCAGAGATCTAGCTAAATCTTTATTTAAGTTAGAAACTTGGGAAACTTTGATTCCTTTAGGTAGCTCTACTTCAAATCTAGTTACTACTGGACCCCTCATGGTTTCTCTAACAATTGCATACTCGCCCTCTGGTCCTGTTACTTTGAATTCGGCCAATTTTGTAATAAGGGCTTCTTTGAGAATTTCTAACTCATAAAGCTCTTGAGAAGACATTTCTTTATTAATTGCTTCTCTTTCGTCTAAAAGAGAAATTTTAGGCATTGCTCCAGGAATTTTATCTTCAAATAATTCGACTTGTTTTTCTAGAACTACTTTCTTGCCTTCAGGAATTTTAGCTTCAGCTTTTTTTACCTCTGGCTTAGGCATTGATTTAATTTTTTCTTTATGAGTGTTTAAAAAGGTCTGTCTATTTTGTTGCTCATTTTTTTTCTTTCTTTTCTCTTTTAATGCTTCAAAACTATTTTTTGATAATCTATTAAATTCAAAAATCAAATTTATCAATTTTTCTCTAGTTAAATTAAAAAGTTCTTGCCAATGGAGATTAATCAACAGGCTAAGACTAACCATAAAGAAGAATGCCGCGACTATAGTAGATCCAACAAAGCTTAAATAAGGCAAAATTAAACTTGAAAGATAACTGCCTATAACTCCTGAAGATGATTGAGGGAAATATTCATCGTATGGATCTATATGAAGATCAATTAAAAGAGAAACCGAAAAACATAAAATAACAAAACCTAAAAAAGTAAAAAAATTAGATTTGTAATCAATTTCGGCATCCAAATTTTCATTTTGTTTTATGAAATAATTTATGGGATTGATAAAAAGAATTAAAGGTATTATCCAAGCAGTTACTCCCATAATGGAGTAAAGAAAACTACTTATCCATGACCCTACTATCCCGATGCTGTTAGAAACTTCTGCGGAAAAATTTCCAGTAAGCCAGTCGGGATCATTCGATGCAAAGGTCCAGAGAGAAAGACTAAAAATAATTCCACCAAGCAATTGAAAAAGAACAAAAAGGTCTGTGAGTATTTTCCTAGATGAGGAACTCAATTGGAATCTGGCTTTAACAGATTCAGGAATTTGTAATGATTTCTTTTTAGTCAAAAATAGTAAGAATATTATTTAGCATTATATCTTTGTAAGTATAATAGAGATCAATTTATCTTTCTTTTATAAATTTAATATTATGACAATCGAAAAAAAACTTATTATTTTGGGATCTGGTCCTGCTGGTTATAGTGCAGGGATTTATGCAGCTAGAGCTGGTTTAGACCCAATAATAATTACTGGTCTAGAAATGGGTGGTCAGTTAACAACAACAACTGATGTAGAGAATTGGCCAGGAGATTCAGATGGCCTTCAAGGGCCTGAATTGATGATGAGAATGGAGGCCCATGCGAAACAATTCGATGTAGAAATTATTAATGATCATATTGAATCAGTGAACTTATTTGAAAATCCCTTTATTCTTAAAGGCAATAAGGAATATATAACTAAATCTTTAATTATTGCAACTGGAGCTTCGGCACAATACTTAGGATTAGAATCTGAGCAAGCTTTTTTAGGTAAAGGGGTTAGCGCTTGTGCTACATGTGATGGATTTTTTTATAAAGATAAGGAAGTTGCAGTAATTGGTGGTGGAAATACCGCTGTAGAGGAAGCACTTTATTTAAGCAATATTTGTTCTAAAGTCTATTTGGTTCACAGAAGAGATTCTTTAAGAGCTGAGCAAATTCTTCAAGATAGAGTCTTTGCAAAGGAAAAAGAAGGCAAAATAGAGTTATTGTGGAATAACCAATTAAAGGAAGTTTGCGGAAATGAATTGGTTGAAAAAATAGAGCTAGATCAAGCTGGATTTATAAATGTTGAAGGTGTATTTATTGCTATAGGGCACAAACCAAATACAGACATTTTCGAAAATCAGTTAGACATGAAAAATGGTTATATTCAAATTAAAAGCGGTCTAGAAGGTAATGTAACTTCTACAAGTATTCCAGGAGTTTTTGCCGCTGGTGATGTTGCAGATTCCGTTTATCGTCAAGCTGTTACTTCTGCAGGTTTTGGTTGTATGGCAGCACTTGATGCGCAGAAATTTATTGAAGAATCAACTTAAACGTTAGATGCCTTTTATGAAATTAATTAAATATGAATAATTTTAAGTTTATAAAAGTAAAAAAAAGCAAAGATATTTATTCAATACTTTTAAATAGGCCTAAAAATTTGAATGCTTTAAGCACAAAACTACTAAAAGAAATTACTTTAGCTTGCAATAACATTGCTACGGAAAAAAATATTAAATTTGTTACTTTTGGAAGCACTTCAGAAAACTTTTCTGCTGGAGCAGATTTAAAAGAGAATGCTTTTAATAAGAGCTTAAGTGACATATGGCATGAAAATTTAGGGAGAAAATGTATTGATTCTATTTTAAATTTACCTCAAGTTACCATCTGCCAAATTCAAGGATATTGTCTAGGAGGAGGTGCAGTTATTGCCAGTGCTTGTGACTTTAGAATAGGGCAAAGTAATTCTATTATTGGTTATCCAGAAATAGAACTAGGCATGAACTTAAGCTGGTTTGGGTTGCCTTTGGCAATTAGTTCAATGGGATTATCTAATGCTAAACATATGATAATGTCCGGCGAAAAATTAGATGCAAAAATAATGTTAGAGCAAGGATTTTTGAATGAATTGTTTGAATTTAAAGACAAAAATAAGTGTTTAAAAAAATGGCTTGATAAATTTAATAAGCTACCTGAGCTTCAACTTAAAATGATTAAAAGAAGCGCTAACGAAATAGCTTACTCTGGTTTAAAAGGAATTATGCATATGGAGTTTGATCAGTTCCTTCTGTCAAAAAAATGATTAAAATTGATCTAATCTTTTTTTAGCTTCTTGATATTCTTCAACCATCTTATCTACTGCATCTTCTACTGAAGGAGCATCTTTAATTGAACCAATTCCTTGTCCTGAGCCCCAAATATCTTTCCATGCTTTTGAAGAATTATCTTTTTTAGCTATTGCACTAGAGCTAAAGTTCATATCGTCTTTGCTACCAGAAGTATGCTCTTCTGGGTCTAATCCAGCTGCTACTACACTCGGTCTTAAATAGTTTCCATCTACACCAGTGAATGTTGCGCTGTACATAATATCATTTGCAGTACTATCAATAATCATTTGTTTGTAACCTGGTGAAGCATTAGCTTCTTCAGTAGCGATGAATTTTGTTCCTACGTATGCAAAGTCCGCCCCTAAAGCTAAAGCTGATAAAACCGATGATCCTTCTGAAATACTTCCAGACAAGGCTATTGGTCCATCGAAAAATTCTCTTATTTCTCTCACCAAGGCAAATGGACTTAACGTTCCAGCATGGCCCCCTGCCCCAGCACAAACTAAGATCAATCCGTCAGCACCTTCTGAAAGAGCTTTTTTTGCATGTCTAACGTTAATCACGTCGTGCATTACTACACCACCATAACTATGGACTGCTTCAGTAACAAATTTAGGAGCTCTGAGACTAGTAATAATGATTGGAACTTTATGTTTTACGCATACTTCCATGTCATGCTCTAACCGATCATTTGAACTATGGCAGATTTGATTTACTGCAAAAGGGGCAACAATTTTATCTGGGTTGTCTTTTTTATATTGCTCTAGCTCTGAAGAAATTCTTTCTATCCAAACTGATAATTGATCAGCAGGTCTTGCATTTAAAGCTGGGAATGACCCGACCACTCCTGCTTTGCATTGTGCAATTACCAATTCCGGGTATGAAACGGTAAATAAAGGGGCTCCAATTACTGGAATTCTAGTATTGTCTTTTAATAATTCTCTTATATCCATAAATCTTTATTATTGAGATGAAACCCAAAAAACGATAATTGCTGTAACAACTATTAGAATTACTACAGAAACTACAGCATCTATTTTACTGTCTTCTTTAGCAGCTTTTTCGTCAAATTCTGAATTTTGGTTTTCTTCCATGATTAGTTTTTTAGTCTTATTCTTCCAACTTGTTTTCCCTTGAGAATTTTATCAATTTCGTCAACTAACCCTTCAAGAGATACATCAGTTATTTGATCATTAATTTCTTCTAATTTCCACTCAGAAGCAAAATTTGACCAAATTTCTTTTTTTACTTCTATTAGAGATTCAGCAGAATCAACTCCAAACAAAGATAAGCCTCTTAAGATGAATGGGAAAATACTAGTATTTAAATTTAATCCTCCGACCATTCCACAACAAGCTATTGCGGCTCTTTGATGGGTTTGAGTTATCAGATTGGAAAGTATATCTCCTCCTACTGCATCAATGCCTCCGACCCATCTTTGATTTTGCAGTGGGCTTTTCATTTCTCCATCAAATTCATTTCTATGAATTACTTCTTTAGCTCCCAAAGAAAGTAATAAATCTCTTTGATCTTCTTTCCCTGAAATTGCTACTACATCAAAACCTAATTTTGAGAGAAGCATTACTGCAACAATACCTACGCCGCCGGTAGCGCCAGTAACAAAAACTTCTCCATCTTCTGGTTTCAAACCATGCATCAAAAGCTTCCTGGTACAAAGTCCAGCTGTTAAACCTGCAGTACCGTATGCCATTGCTTCTGATAATTCTAGATTTTCAGGTTTTTTTATAACCCACATACTTGGAACTCTAATGTATTCGGAAAATCCACCCGATGTGTTCATGCCTAAATCATAGCCAGTCACGATAACTTCATCGCCTTTTTTAAATGAAGCTGATTGAGATTCTTCAACAATACCTGATGCATCGATTCCAGGAGTATGAGGAAAATTTCTTGAAACTCCCTTATTTCCTGATGCTGACAATGCATCTTTATAATTAAGTGAAGAATAATGGACTTTTATTAGGACCTCTCCTTCAGGCAGTTCACTAATTTGTCTTTCTTTGATGCTGCAGACAAAACCACTGTCTGTTTCTTCGGTAATTAAGGCTTTAAAAGTCATGGATTATGTAGTTTAAAAAAATCTATTAAACATGATGCTTTATTTATAAGCAATAAATTTTGATAAATAAGATTTATTGCTCTTTTTTTGTACAAATAATACTAAAAGTTTAGAAATTGGATTTCTGAAAGGTTAAAAGTTTCATAGTTTAATAACTTTTTTAATTAATTATTTAAAAATGGAGATGTTATGAATAATTTAAAACTAACTTTAATTAGTTTGTCGTTAGTTCTAGTTTCAGGTCTTAGCTCTGCTGCTTCCATATCTGGAAACGCTCAGCTTCAATCTGACTATACATGGAGAGGTATGACCCAAAATAATGGTGATGCTTCGATAAATGGTGGTTTAGATGTTGAGTTTGATTCTGGAGTTTACGTAGGAACATGGGTCGCAGCCGTAGGAACAGGTGCTGAGGTAGACTACTATGGTGGTTATGCAGGTTCTGTTGGAGATATAGGCTTTGATATTGGTTACGTGAAATTTGATTATCCTGGTGTTGCTGGCGGTGGATCTGATTTTGAAGAGTCTTACATTGGAGTTGATTTACCTATGGGTATAGGCATTTCAGCGGCTTTTGGTGAAGAAACAGCTACTGATAATCTTGAAGTTTCATACGGATTTGATCTAGGTGATGGTTCAGTTGGCCTTTCTATGGGTGAATATGATGAAGTAGGAGACTATTTTTACATCACTTATGATTTTTCTTTAGGAGATTTTGGAATTACAGTTGGTTATACAGAATTTGATGCTGAAGCAGCTGGTGCTGATGAAGATGCATTTTTTGTCAACGTAGGTCTTTTATAATTTAGTTTTTTCATATCACTAAACTCTAAACCCCCATTCCCCCCTGGGGGTTTTTTGTGTCTAAAATTTATTTAAAGCACTAGATATAGTGCTTTTTTTTGTAATCACGCCCCTAAAATCTTGCTTTTTTTAAAAAATAAGTCTAAGGCATTAGAAAAAGTTATTACTTCATTAGTTAAAATGAGCTTTAATTGTATTTTATTTATTAATATAAATGAGGATGATATGAAAAAACTAAAACTAGTAATAGTTGGAATGGTGTTGGTTATTTCTTCGGGAATGGCTTCTGCCGCTAATGTGTCTGGAAATATGACTCTTACGAGTGACTATATCTGGCGTGGAATGACTCAAACTAAAGGTGAGCCGTCTATCATGGGTGGTTTGGATGTAGCTTTTGACAACGGCGCTTATGTTGGTACTTTTGCAGCAGCTACAAACTTTGGTAATGAGACAATGGAGCTTGATTATTATGTTGGATACGCAGGTGAAGTAGTTGGGGTCGGATATGATATCGGTCATGCAGAGATTACCTATCCTGGTGGAACTGGAGACTTTGCAGAAACATATTTAGGCTTAAACTTTATGGATATCGGTTTGTTTTTTGCTCAAGGAGATGAGTTTGGAGACTACTTAGAAATTTCTTATGGCTTGGACTGGGGCCCAGGTACTGTAGATTTATCCTATGGAGACTATGAAGATTCTGGATCGAACATCTTAGTTGGATACAACCTTGATATTGGAGACTATACTCTTACTATAGGCTATGCTGATTATCAGCATGTAACAGATATAACTAAAGACGAAGACACGGTCTTTATATCTATTAGTATTTAATTTAGTTGTTAGTCTATATAAAAACCTCTCTGAAGAGAGGTTTTTATCAATTCTCGATAAATTCCTTCAAGAAAGAACCCACCTGAGTTGGTTGTCTATATGTGATGTCATGAGTTCCCTCTTTGATTTCTTTGAACGATATGTAAGGGATATCTTTATGAAGCTTCGCAAATCCAGATATAGGAACGACTTGGTCTTGAGTTCCCCAAATAACTAAACTTTTTATTTTAAAATTATCAATCTTTTTATAGATATTAGAGGCATTGGCCATTTCTGTATTTCTTATTGTTGAAAGCAATGCATCAGTGAAACCTTCAAACTTTGTCTGATAAGAAAATAATTGATTAAACTCGTCTTCATTGATTGATTTTGGATCATTGCTTGAGCGAGTTTCAGAGGCTGAAATAGCTTTGAATACACTTGGAAAAGATCTAAAAATATAATCTCCCAAAACTGGCAAAGTGAAAGCTTTGAAATACCATGGCGGTTTTGGCATATATCCTGCTGGTGCAATTAAGCTCAGAGAAGATATTTTTTTATTATTTCTTGAAGAAAAATCTGCCGCTATAGGACCGCCCATAGAATAGCCAACAATGTGGATTTTATTATCTATATTTAATTTTTTAAGAAGTTCTTCTAAGGCAGATACATATAAATTCAAATCATATTTAACGCTAGGTCGGTCAGAAAAACCTCTTCCATAATGGTCAAAAACCAAAACTCTTTTGCCGGTGCTTAATAAATCATCCAAGATTCCGTTCCATACAAAACTAGGAGTAGAAAACCCATGTACTAAAATTATAATTTCTTCACTGGATATAGTTTTAGGCTCATGCCAGCGATAATAAATTTTTCCATTAGAAAGATCTGCATGCTTTCCTTGATCAGGAATGATCATTGCAGAAGTTTTTTTTAATTTCAGAGTATTGCTGACGTATGGAATTAATATAATTATAAAAATTATGGCTATTATTATTTTTGCTGTTAAAGTCATGATCTTCAATTCAGTTATGAGCAATCATTACATAAAAAAATAATATGAGTCTATTTTTTAATTCTAAATTTCAAGGTTTTGTACATCGTGGAGATGCCACAATTTATACAGAAAACACCATAGAAGCTTTCAAAGAAGCAGCTAATTTAGGTTTTCAGTATATTGAGAGCGATTTGCGTCGAACCAAAGATGGCAAAATCATTACTTTCCATGATCCAAGAATGCAAAGAATCACTGGGTCTAGAGCAAATATAAATGAAATGACTCTAGCGAATATCAGAATGCAAAGACTTCCTAAAAAAGAGAGAATCCCAACACTGGATGAGTTGTTAGAAGAGTTTCCAGAAACGTTTTTTAATTTAGATCTAAAGGTTTCAGGAATGGTAGCTGAAGTATTAAAAAAATTGAAAACTCATAATGCCGAAGATAGAGTGTGCTTAGGTTCCTTTAGCTCTAATACGATTAGAGAAATAAACTCTATGAATCCTAAAATTAATACTTCCATGGGTCAAAGTCAGGTCGCATTATTTAGATTTTTTAATATCAAAAATGATTCCAATGCTATTCAAATTCCTGTCAAGTGGATGGGGATAAAAGTTTTGACAAAAGAATTCTTAAATACATGTCATGAAAATGGTTTAAAAGTTCATGTTTGGACTATCAATGAAGAAACATCAATGCAAAATCTAATTAATATGGGAGTTGATGGAATCATGACAGACAACCCTCCAGCTCTAATGAAACTGATGAAAAGGAATAAGCTGATTTAGTTCTTTGGCATCATCCATAAAACTAGCAAGCCTGGAATAAATAATAATAACAGACTTAAAATTCCATAATCAGGATTATCAAAAGTATAAGATACCCAACCTACTAGCATAGGTCCAAAGACTACAGCAGACTTTCCAACTAAATTATAAAAACCAAAAAATTCTGCAGATTTTTCTGGAGGGATCAATTGAGAAAATATAGTTCTGCTGATTGATTGAACTCCTCCTTGAAAAAGCCCAATAGTTCCTGCTAATAAATAAAAACCTGTTATCGAGGTGATATAAATACTAAAAATACAAACTAAAACGTAACCTATCAAACCTATAGAAAGCATCAATCTCAGACCTAAACGATCACCTAAAAATCCATAAATTATAGTTGCTGGAAATCCAACAAATTGAGTAATAATTAAAGCTAAAATCATATCAGATGAGGCAAGGCCTATATCTGATCCAAAAGCTAGAGCCATTCTGACTACTGTGTCGACGCCGTCTATATAAAGCCAATAAGCAATTAAAAATAAGGATAATTTTCTATATTTTCTTATGTCTCTAAAAGTAGTAATAACTCTTCTAAAAGACTCAATAAACAATTGAGAAGATTGAATAGACTTTTTATCAAATCTATCTTCCTTTACAAATTTAAATAATGGTATTGAAAAAATTGCCCACCAAATAGATACGCTTAAAAAAGAAAATAATACAGCATCAGTAATTGATTGAAGCCCAAAAGATGCAGGATAGAGATACATGGCAACATTAAGAACAAAAAGAAATCCACCACCTAAGTAACCTAATGAGTAACCTAATGCCGATACTCTGTTTCTAGATTCTTCAGATGAAACATTAATGATCAGTGAATCATAAAATATATTTCCTCCTGAAAACCCAATGCATGCAATCGCATAAACTATCATGGCGGTAAACCATTCTCCTTGAGCAATAAAAAATAAAGACGCTGTAGCAATAATTCCTATGAAAGCAAAAAATCCTAAAGAAAACTTCTTTTTATGAGAAATATCTGCAAGAGCCCCTAAAAAGGGAGCCACTATGACAATAGCAAAACCAGCTATAGAATTTGCAGTCCCAAGCCAAGCTGAGCTTTCCGTTCCAGAGAGATCTCCAGCCCAAAAACTTTTAAAGAAAATTGGGAAAAACCCAGCCATAACTGTAGTTGCAAATGCTGAATTCGCCCAATCATAAAAAGCCCAAGAATATATTTCTTTTTTCGTTATATTTTTTTTAGTTTCCACTTTGTTTTTAATATTTCTTGAGTATCATATGCGCATGTCAAACGAAATAAGTGATTCTCAAATAGCAAAAAACCTAACGGCCTTTTTCATTGTAATAGCAATTCTAACAGTTGTTCTTGCGTTTCTAGGTTACTTTATTCAAGGCTCAGATTATCGAGCAAATATAGAAAAGGAAACTAGAGACTCTCTAGTAATCGAAAGTTTAATTGAAGAAAACTAACTTTATCTGTCGAATAAAAGTTTTTCAGCAGCGGGATTGTTAGCCACTAATTCCCCATCAATTACCATTGGTTTGCCATTAATTATGGTTCCATAAATTGAAGAGCTAAAAGTTTGACCGTCAAACGGTGTCCATCCACACTTGGTTAGTTCAGTCTCATTGGAAACGTGTGTATCTTTATCCAAATCAAAAATCATGAAATCTGCCTTATATCCTTCTCTTATATAGCCACGATCTTTGATTGAAAACCGATCTGCAACTTTATGACTCATATAAGATATGACTTCATCTAGAGAATAATGGCCTTGTTTATGCAGTTCTATCATCATATGGAAAGAATGCTCAATTAAAGGAATGCCAGCAGGTGCTTTAGAATACGGTAGTTTTTTATCCTCAAAAACATGTGGAGCATGGTCTGTTGCAACATAGTCTATATACCCATCTTTTAAAGCTTTTCGCAGAGCATTTCTATCTGATTCTTTTTTTATTGCTGGATTGCAAACAATATAATTTCCTTGTTTGGCGTAATCCCTTTCATCAAACCAAAGATGATGAATACATACTTCGCAGGTAATTTTTTTATCTCTCACAGCATTATTATTAAATAATGCAATTTCTTTTTCAGTAGTCAGATGCAAAACATGCAAATCAGAAGAATGTTTCTTGGCAAGATCAATTACTTTAGAAGAAGAACGATAGCAGCATAAATCATCTCTTATAATTGGATGAAAACTTGCGTCAAGTTCTTTGTTTTCTAGTTTGACTCTCTCTAAATTAGTTCTAATGGTCTCATTATCTTCACAGTGAGTAACTATTGTTACTGGACAGTGCTCAAAGATTTGATCTAAGGCATGATCATCTTCTACTAACAAAGTTCCGGTTGACGTTCCCATGAAAACTTTTAGGCCACAGGTCTCCTTAGGATCTAATTTTCTAATTTCCTCTAAATTAGTTTCAGTAGCGCCAAAATAATAACTGTAGTTAGTCCATGATTTCTCAGCACCAAGTTGATTTCTTTTCACAAGGAGTTCGGCAGTTGTCGTGTTTGGATCTACATTAGGCATATCAAAAGTAGAAGTTACTCCAGCATGAATTGCTGCTAAGGACTCTGAACGAATATCTCCTTTTTCGGTTAATCCAGGATCTCTAAAATGAACTTGATCATCGATAATACCCGGTGCAATGTATTTACCTTCTAAATCTATAGTCTCTTTTGAATCTTCAGTAATCTCGCTAGCTATTTTTTCAATTCGATCGCCTTTTATGCCAATATCAACAGGTGTTTGTTTGCCTTCATTCACTAAAAGACAATTTTTAAGTACTAAATCTAAGTTGCTCATATTATTTTACGGTTGTTAATAAAAGAATGATTTTTAAATTCTTAGAATCAATTTCGAAATCTAATCTTTGAGAAATTTTATCTAAGGATTGATATATATCAAATATAGATAAATTTAAGAATGATGCAAGCGAAGAAGTTGATCGACAGTAATTTGATTTAAAGATTGCTTTTAATAAAAATAAAAAAGAATTACTTTTTATTGAAAAGATATCCATAAAAATACCTTTCAAACAATGCAAATCAATCAGAATATATTCTTCAGCATCCGCGTTTTCAGAAAAAGTCTCAATAATTTCTCCATTTGAGTTTATGGCTAGAGCATTTTTAATATCCATTTAAATTTTTCTCACAATAACAGTTCCGTAGTTATGCCCTTTTCCTTTCTCATAAACACATTCTACTCTATCCAAAACTTTCACCACTAAAGAAATCATTTTTTGACTATTTCCACATATTATAAGGAGTGGACAGTCCTCTTGATTTAAGTAAATAAAATTTTCAACAACAAGATCTACTTCATGATGTCTTTTTCCGTGTAAATCAAGTGTATTTAATTTCATGGTCTATAAATTGAAATTTCTACTCCATCTGGATGCGAAGAAGAATATTCTCTTAAAGCGGGAACAAATTTACTATCAAAATTATCCGAAGATCTAACGTAACCAAGATAATCTTCTAGATTAAATAAAATAACATTGTCTGCAAAAATCCAAGCACCTTTTTTTAATAGCTTTGAAGACTCTAGTAATTTTAAATCACTGAGGTATAAATCTTTCCAGTGATCAATAAAGACAAAATCAAATTGTTCGTTTAAGGTTGGTATTAATTCGTCAGATCGACCTACCTTGATTTCGTGTTTGCTTGAAAGACCTGCCTTTTCAATATGTTCATTAGCTATATCTGCGAATTCATCATTTGCTTCTATTGAGGTCAGTTTTCCATCAGTTGATAAGGTTTTTAAAATCCGAATAGACGAATATCCTAAGTAGACTCCTAATTCTAAGACATTGCTAGCGCCAGAATCTTTTATAGCTTCCTCTAATAAAAGTCCTTTTTTATCGCCGATGTTCATCAAAAAAGTTTTCTTATAAGCAAAATTATCAATAAGACGAAGAATTGAATCAGGATTATTTTTTATTGCTTTTCTTCTCACAAGATCCAGCACTTGATATTCTTTGGACTTTTTCAATTTAGATGTTGTTAAAAGCTTTTCTATAAATTCTTGAATAGTCATGCTTAAAAGACCTAGGAGGCTTTTTCTATTGATATTAAACGGCTGTTTGGATTTTTTATTTAATTTACTTTTTGAACCGTTCATGAAGATATAATGTGATTTTAAATGGAATTCTAAATTAAAACTTAATGATTAGGGCGTTTTATAAAAGTAGAGATTGGGCAATTTGGGCTTATGGAGGTCTGACTCTTCTAATAACTTCCCTTTGGATTCAAGTTCAACTAACCGTTCAAATAAACAATTGGTATGGTGGTTTTTATGATCACCTTCAAAAAGCTGGAGAATTTGTTGATAATCCTGAAGAAGGTATAAAAATATTTTATGATTTTTTGATCTCTACTTCTTATGTGACTGATGGTTTTGAAGGTTCTCCGAGTTTCTTAGTTATTGCAATGCCTTATGTAGTCCTAGCAACTTTTACAGGTTGGTTTACAAGGATATATGGCTTGCGTTGGCGCCAAGCTATTACGTTTAATTACATTCCTAGATGGCGAGATGTAGAAGAAGAAATTGAAGGTGCTAGTCAACGTATTCAAGAGGATTGTAATAGATTTGCAAGAATAGTTGAATCGCTTGGTTTACAAGTAGTTAGAGCTATCATGACCTTAGTTGCTTTCGTTCCAGTTCTTTGGGCTCTGAGTGATTCAGTAACCATACCTTTTTTCAGCGATATTCCTGGTTCCTTGGTTTGGACAGCATTGTCAGTATCAATTGGCGGGCTTTTCATTTCTTGGTTTGTTGGCTGGAGATTGCCTGGTCTTGAATATAACAATCAAAAAGTTGAAGCCGCTTTCAGAAAAGATTTAGTTTTAGGAGAAGATGATAAAAAAAATTATGCTCAACCTGAAACATTGTGGAACCTTTTCACTGGTATCAGGTTTAACTATCAAAGACTTTACATGCATTATGGCTACTTTGATATTTGGATAGAAAGTTATGGGCAATTTATGGTGATAGTGCCTTTTTTAATTATCGGACCAAGCTTATTTACTGGAGCGGCAATGCTTGGAGTGGTAATTCAAATTTCAAATGCTTTTGATCGTGTACATGGCGGATTTGCCTTATTTTTGTTCAATTGGACAACCATTACAGAATTACGAAGCATCTGGAAAAGATTAAGCGAATTTGAGCAGAATCTTGATAGATATGCTCCTGAAAGAGTTACCGCTTAACCGCTTCTAAAAAATTTAATAAAAATTCATTGGTCTCTTGCGGTTTTTCTTCTTGAACCCAGTGCCCCACTTCATCGATAAGCTCAACTGCCAATAAATTTTCATAACGATCTTTAATTTGATTTTTCAAATCCATTGAGTCTTTGTAGCCAGAGCCAACGAAAAAGTTAACAGGATCTAATGAACCAGTTATGAAAGCTGCTGGTTGTTTTAATTTCTGATCTTTGAATTCTGCTAAGTCTGCAAAATCAATTTCTTGTGCGCGATATCGATTCAATGGACCTCTCATGCCACTACCCTCGAATTCACCAATGTAATAATCCATTTCTTCTCTAGTGATCCAGTCTGGATAGTTATCAAATTCAATAACGCCATCCAGATACTTAGAATCTTCACTTTTTTCCATCGCATTCAATGGGTTTTCAAATTGTTCTTTCATACCTCGGCCATCGATAGAAAAATATGTAGATTCAAGGTACTTTCTAATATTCCCTTCAAATTCCTGCTCAGCCACTCCTTCTTCTTGAAAATATAATTGATAGAAAAACTTACCTTCATAAATAAGCTTGAATAATTCAATCGTTGAGAGATCGCCTCGCGGAAAATAAGGCACTGAAAGACCTGCAACGGCAGTAATTTTTGATTCATTCAATAAAGCAGTGTTGTGCACAATTGGTCCACCCCAATCATGACCGAATAAAATTGCGTCGTCATAACCCAGAGCTTCAATTACTGCCATTACGTCAGCACTCAAATTTCTAAGACTGTAAGCTTCAATAGGGTAAGGCTTGTCAGAACCACCGTAGCCTCTTACATCTATCGCAGCCACTTTATAACCAGCATTTGCTATTACCGATATTTGATGACGCCAGCTATACCAGCTTTCTGGACATCCATGCACCATAACAATTAAAGGTCCTTCGCCCTCAATGGCTGCTCTTATTTTTATTCCATTACAATCCAAAATTTGAAATTCCATAAGTTATAATAAAACAGAATGAGGTAAATATGGCAATTCTAAAAGCTGCAATAATCACAGTGACTCCGTTTCAACAAAACTGTTCAGTGATCTGGAAAGAAGACACTAAGATAGCTGCTGTTAATGATCCAGGTGGAGATCTTGAAGCAATTGAAAAGTTTATCAGTGAACAAGGCTTAACCGTTTCTAAAATATTCATTACGCATGGTCATCTGGATCATGCTGCGGGCGCTAAAGAGTTAGCTGATAAATTGGATGTCGAAATAGAAGGTCCACAAATAGAAGATGAGTTTCTTACTTCTTCCTTAGCTACTCAAGGTCAGTCTTACGGTATTCCAGATGCGCAAAATTTTATACCAGATAGATGGCTAAACGATGGCGATACCATTGAATTGGATGGAGAAATCTTAGATGTCTATCATTGTCCAGGACATACTCCAGGTCACGTCATCTTTCATCACAAAGAATCAAAGTTAGCTATAGTTGGCGATGTCTTGTTTCAAGGATCGGTAGGTCGAACAGATTTGCCAGGCGGCAGTATGGATGCGTTGATCAAAGCTATAAGAGAAAAAGTCATACCCTTGGGTGATGACATTACTTTTATTCCTGGTCATGGTCCTATCTCGACTATCGGTCAGGAGCGCTTAACGAATCCTTACGTAGCCGATCAACTCTTCAAAGAATCAAGCTCTAAGTAAACGGCTTTCTCCAAAGCCTCTAAGATGCCTTTACATTTTTCATCGTAATGCGGAGATAGTTGCATCATCACTGTTCCGGCGATCTTAGAATTAGGGTCTATCCAAAAATAAGTATTAAAAATTCCTGACCATGCTAATGAACCTGCTTTTCTTCTTTCTGGAATATCTTCTAGATTCACCAAAAATCCATAAGCCCATTTTTTTTGAATTTCAGGAAACCACTCATTTTCTTTGACAAGAATTGGATTAAAAGTTGGCTGAAACTCATAGTTTAGATCTCCAGCCTGATTGGTCATCATTTTTGCGAGCAACTCTTTAGATAGAAACTCTTTGCCATCTACCTGACCATCATTTAGAAAAATTCTCATGAACTTGCAGTAATCTTCCACCGTGGAAAGAATACCTCCACCACCACTATAAAAATCTTGCACCGAGTCATCGAATAGATCGGTCGATCTAATAAATTCGGCGTCTTGCATGAGATGCATCTCAGCTAATTTATCTTGACCCAAATCATCAGGGTCAAACGATGAATTATTCATACCTAAAGGTTGAAAGATCGACTCTTTGATAAAAGCATTCAAGCTTTGGCCACTGATTTTCTCGATAATAATTCCCATCCAATCCAAGCCAACTCCATATTCCCATTTGGTTCCAGGTTGATAGGACAAAGGTACCTTGATAAATGCGCCTGCTTTATCGGTAAGCGGAGCAATCTTTTCGTCGGCTAATAATTTGGTTAATGCTGGATCATGAAAGTCGTAAGCAAAGCCAGAAGTATGAGCAAGTAACTGATGAATAGTAATTTTTTCATTAGCGTCTTCGTAATGAATCTCGCCATCTACTAAATTGGCTACTTTGAGATTCTTTAATTCAGATGCGTAATCCTCAGCAAAGTCATCCAATTTAAGACTGCCCTTTTGAACTAACAATAATGCTGCCAAAGAAACAATTGGTTTAGTCATCGAAGCAATTCGATAAATCGTTGAGCTATCTACTGTTTTGTCTTCGCCAACGATTTGTGAACCAATGTGTTCGCTAAAGATAGTCTCTTGTTCATTGGTAACCGCAACAGAAGCAAATGGAATATTTGCATCTTGGAGTTTTTTTGATATGGCTTCTGAAATACTCATAATCATCTGGAGCGGGCAGCGGGAATCGAACCCGCATCGTCAGCTTGGAAGGCTGAAGTAATGAACCATTATACCATGCCCGCTTTTCTTAAAATGAGCGACGATTATACATCTTTGCTCTTTATTTAAAATATGAAATTAGGATGGTTGGTTGGGTTTTCATCATTGATAAATATTTCCTGTAGCTCCCATAATTACATAGAGAATTATTCCTGCAACTGCAACACAACCCATCGCAATTCCACTTCTTTCGTTTTTGGGAATCTCTTTTTTAACTTCATTAGTATAAAAATATTTGACTATCTGATAATTAATGTAAGAAATAAGTGCCCAACCAAAAAACCATTTCATCAGATTTTTCTCCTTTTATTAAATATTATCAAATTCAGGATTGGGTTCAAGGATTGCTAGCTTTTGGAAGAATTGTTCTTTTAGTTCTTTGACGCTTGTCGGATTCTCATAATCTATGAATGCAATCTTACTAAGGATTTCTATTAACTCATTTTCTGTCTCACCAATTAC